>SDBT01004847.1_pt1 | contig 22763 bp, 46 predicted proteins | sample 2277101 | NCBI WGS metagenome assembly SDBT01 (sample SAMN10404973, study PRJNA504765) | marine sediment metagenome | isolation source: marine sediment core GS10_PC15, 103 cmbsf | place: Arctic Ocean: Southern Knipovich Ridge | collected 2010 | reverse complement strand
CTTTTTCATACTCACTTCTGCTGTCTGTGTAACCTTTGTGTAGCTTGGCTTTACACGTTCTTTAGAAGTTTGCACAACTTTTCCACCCTCAATGCGATCACCTTTAGCATTGACTTTCATGTTGCCTGCTGCAATTGTCTTTTCATTCGCAACTCGCATGGCCTCCATGTCGATGATTTTTCCTTTTGCGCTTTTGTATGTTCGTTTAGCCATTACTTCAAAAATTCCTCAATAGGCAGATCGTATTTTATGCTGTCTATCTTATGTACTCCCAGCAAATATAAACAGTATGATGCAACACTTGAGCCACGCCCAACGCCCCATACTACTTTATGTTTGCGCATGTAATCAACAATAAAAATCAGAAATTGTAATAGCGGAATAAGCTTTCGTTCTTCGAACATTACGTATTCTGTTTCCACTCTTTCACGTTCAATCGTTGTATCACATAACATTAGCAAAAATTCTTTTGCGTCAATCTCTTTGTACAGATCAGGAATGTCCCAATCTGCTGCACAAATATCGTGATATACTTGCAAATCCATATCGCCTGATAGTGGATTGCGTATACCTGTTTCATAGCCTAATATTTGTTCGCTGTTACGATTGAAGTGATCCACTTCCTGTGCATCATCAAAGATAGCGAAATCTATATCCATGCCATGCAGTAATGCTTTCTTGCCATCTTCTATAGTTAGCAAAGCATTACCGTACTTGTCTGTTTTTACTTGTCCTTTTTCCATGCGTCGAATACTATTATATCTGCTTCTGTGCCATCTGTCAAGAATTCTTTTCCTATATCAGCGAGAGGATCTGTATTGTATAAAATTACTAGTTCCTCATCATCTGTTTTCTCAAAATCACGCACATCAATAGTGGATCTCATCCACCACGGAACATCATGCGCTGCCTCAGCTTCAAAATATTCAATTCCAGGTAGTGGATATTGTCTATCTGGGCATCGGTATACTCTTTCAACTTGATTCGTGTCTGTAGCTTGTAACGTGATCGAATAAATTTCTAGTAGTCCTTCTGTAATAGCACTAACCTTTGAGTGTAACAATACTGCTAGTAACGCATCATCAGGTTTTCCTGGGATTACCATAACATGATTGTCTGTTTTATCTAGCATAATATCTAGCAAAGGAGAATCTTTATCAATCAATATAATAAATTCTAGAATGCCTTCAAGCCAAACTTTAAGGCGTTGAAATCCTATTATCGCCTTTGTTCCCATTTCCTCAGGAGTCAGTATGCCATCATCTATCGGTGCACAAGAAATATTCAATGTTATTGTCGTAGCAGAAAGTTGTGAAGTTTCTTCCTCTTCCTCATAAATTCTTGTCGCTGCAAATGTATGTGGTATAACAATAAATGAATTGTGTTCAGGGGTTGGAAATTCCATTATAAGTCTTTTTGCCTTTTTACAGGAATCTCAACATTTGCATTGGGATCCACAGGATCTTCTATTGTTTCAATGACGCCTATTTCAATAGTTTCATCAGGGAATTTCTTTTCAAATTCTTCAACTCGCTGCATGTATACTCGCTCTGAAAATTCTTGCTCATATACTACGAGTTGGTCCCGTATACTATCGACCATCCCAGCATGACCAAACGTTGTTTCTTTATACAGAATGTTCTGTAATTTCTGTATGCGTTGCTGCAATTCTTCGTTTGTCAGTTCTCTAGCATCAATAAATGGATGATCCATATTATAGCACCTTTACGCTGCTTTTGCAAGCTGGGTAAGTTTTTCCTTGATTTGCTCTTTTATCTTTGAACCAGAATCTACTTCATATGCTGGCATAGTGAATGTAGTCGAAGTCGTGCTTCCTGCAGTAGTTGTAAATCCTGTGCAATTTGATCCAGATAGTGTAATGTTACCTGTTGTAGAGTTAGTGGTAGTTACTGGAATAGTCACATTTGATACTGCGTTAGTAGTAATCGTACTCGTACCGTTGTTGTACCAATGTGTGAATGGGTCTACAGCAGTTCCGCCGCTGCCGATTCCTTGGCCGCCGTAATAGATTGGTTGCTGAGTGCCTTCAACTGCTATGATTCTACGTTGTAGATCATCAATAGTTTCCATCATTTTGGTAAATGGACCTGGCTTGCAATCCTCGTCAGACAGGTTTAGTCTGATAAGAAACACGAATTTCTTTAGTGCTTTTTGAATTTTGGGGTCATCGCTAGCTATTGCTGCGTCTAGGAGCGTAATAAATTGCTCAAAATCTTCGTCGTTCATAAATGTATCCTCAGTTAAGTATACATTTATTTATCACATAATTATATACGTTGTTTTTGAAATACAACCCATTTCTTCATGTGTTTCCGCAATGAATCAGCATATAGGTAAGCAATTCCTCTATCATAGAACGCCGCACCATAAATATTCCACCCATCAGGAATTATACTGCATTGTCTCAAATGAGTTAACGTATTTGTATTATCTTCATCGGCAATTAAAAAATATGCTGTGTCCAAACCTTCATCATCTATCTTTGCAAGTTTTCTTTGATTGAAAATTTGGCGACAATTACGCCTGTTTGGCATATCACGCATGATTGGATTATGGTGCGCGATTATGGGTTTTTGAAATTTAGTAACCTCAATATTAGGCATCGGAGATCCTACCTTTATTTCTCCACAAATCTCGACTGCCCAAACGTGATAGTTGTTGGCATACAAGTCAAGGATTTGTTCTGCAAATTTGATTCGCTTCGGCCACATGCTAGCACCTGGGCCGAATGTCTCTATATCTGCGACTGCATTCATATCAATCGCAGAATCAGGATCAAATTCAGGAACTGGTTTGAGACTTTCGTAGGTGATTAGCTGAATATGTTTATGCGGTTCGATGCTATTGATTGCATCTTCGTGCCGTTTGTATCTAGATATTGTGTCAGGCGCAGTTTGCAGTAACCGTTTAAAGTTATATTTCTTAGTAAATGTTTTACCCAATTTCTCCAAAATCTTCTTCCTCGTCATTCTGCGCAACGATTTCGTATCGGTCACGAATGTCCCGTACTCGGCCAGCAAGTTCTACGTCACCCTCATATGTTCCAGTAACATAAAACATAGGAGCGAGTCCTTCTGCGACCTGTGATGGGTCTTTTGCTGGCATGAATTCCAGCAGAAATTCGACATCTTCCTTTACCTGCGCTAGGATATGCTCAGTCACGTTTTGAATCCTTCTGTATGTGTATCAAGTTAGCTTGCTATTGTGCAGCAAGCCATGTATTAAATTCTTCCCGTCCGCTATCACTTAGCGACATTGTTACTATTTCGCCGCTCTGCAATTCTCGCACATCGCCTGCAACAAATACTCGAAAATCAGTCATAGGCCGTAGGCAAATATATTCTTTCTGATGCCCGACATATTCTATATGACCTCGTTCAACTAATTCTGAAATTGTGTAGAAATCATTGTAGAATATTGTTTGGAACATTTCCGCTGCGCGTGAATCTGTAACTGGAATCGGAACCCCAGTTCTCATCATAAAAGCCAATTCTTTATTACGCTCGTTGTCCATATATTCCTTTTTGTTATCAGCACATTATTATTTAGTTGGTTCAAACAATTTCCTGATGCTATAGGCTATAATATCTTTGGTATTTCGCCGTGCATCACCATATATGATGCGTCCTTCCCTATTAACATCTTGCTTAATGTAATCAATGGGGTCAGGATTCATACTAACTTCACCACCAAAAACTGCTGCTGCCGCTATCGTTCCGACCGCACTTGGAACCGTATTGACCACTTCCTGTGTGCTTGCGCATCCAGTAAGAGCGATCAATATTAAAAGTATAGCATAGTTGCGCATGTTAATCAACTCCCAAAGAACAGTTGTAAAGTATCTTCATTTTTGTCCGCGCCTTCAAAGAAAACGTGGTGAAAATCATTAGTAGCGATTATGCATTCGTTGGCTATAACTGCAAGCTGTAGCCACGTAGGATCAGTGATTGGTTTGCTCTCATATGCGCGGCCTTCTTCCTTGCGAATGCCTGCAGATTTAGCGATCATGCTGCCCATGCCGTCCCAAAATTCATCGTAATCACCAGTCACAACAAACGTTCCTTTGAATGGAACCTCGTCAAGATTATCAATCGGTAACTCGTCTACTACACTATATGCAGAGTAGATAACTACGTTAGCAATACCGTGTTTCAGCCTCTCAATAAATTCTTCTTTATCATTTCTGCCGGCTACTTTTATTGCTGTATCTACTTTGTCGCTCATTGCATTGAGGCGTCTGTTGTATTCGTCATTCATTAGATGTTCTCAATCTCGTTTTCTACCGCAAGTTCTTGCTCTGTTTTCAGTCTCGGACCATCTTTGGTCAGAGTAAATTTAGGACACGCAAGTTCAATGTGTTCAATAACCAGAAATGTATCAAAGTTAACTGTCATTGAACGACAGACTTGCATGCCGAGAGCTACGTTTTTACGCCTCTTCTTAGAAGTCTGAACGTCATCCTTCGGGTTTTCAATCAATACTGGTTGGTCATTGTCATTCACTTTGTTTATCTTTTTCCTCTCTTTAGTCTATTTGTAAATTCTCTTTTTGCAATCTTGTTCGACAACGGTGCGATCTTTTGAGCAAGAAACGTGTGATACGTTGTTATATCATGCCCATACTCTTTATCGTCAATCGACTTACCAAGAAAAAAGAGAATGTCATTTATGTAACATTCCTCGTCATACATACTAAGAACTTCATTGTCGTAGTTCTCTAGAATCTTATTGAGTCTAGCAAGTGCTTTTCGCGTATTGAATTTTACTTCACTCATTAAGAAATTCTCTGATAATCTACGAATTCAAGATAGCTTGCTTTAAGATCGAGATTCATGCGTTGCAAGCGACCAGGAGGAATCTGCAAGGTGCGGATCGAATCAATACGATCACAATAGAAGACCTCTTCACCGACTGCTGTATATCCTGCAGCCCAATTCGGAACTCTAGTTACGCGAAAGACTGGAACGATTCGCGGCTTTGCGCGAAGTACTAAGTCAAAGTCTGCTACTTTCATTATGCTCCACCCTCAAGTGCAATTTCGTTCAACTGCTTCGCATACTTGCAAAGCCTCGGATATCCGTTCTTGGCAAGCTTCGTCCACTTTGCAAGCTGCCAATCTTCTAATCGACCTTTGCCGATCCAGGTCTTAGCAGTAAGCGATCCGCTTCGCGCATCTGCACCACTAAAACCAATAGCGTTCCAGACTCGCGTATCATTTGACCGCTGTTCGTCTGCTGTTTGACGTTTGAGCAATGCTGCTAGTCCACGTCCAACAACTGTTTCAACATACTTGCGGTTAGGATTGTTGAGCATCGTGCGCAACGTATCCCGCGTAACAACCTGTTTCACTTTCTGTCGCTTAGCCATTAGATGTGTATTCCGTTGTGTATGAAAGAAAATGCGCTGTTGTCCGCGCCATAGATAATATGATTCAAAACTGGAATTCCGTCTGCCTTGCCAGCATCGTGAATAGCGTAAGTCGTAGCTAAATCAGCTTCGCTCGGACGTAGTTTTGCTTGTTCTGTCCCAGGATGATTATGTACGAGAGTCATTGCTTTTGCACCAACTCGGTACGCTTCGTCTAAAATTTTTCCTAAGTGAATGCCGCGAATCGAACCTTTGTCACCGCTTGCAATCATTTTGACGCCGATACAAGTTTTGCGATCAGCGCCATGGTAAACAACACCGAACTTTTCGATCGGTGATTCTTTAATCGTATTGAGAAATTCTGCGAGATTCATAGTTATTCCGTTTCCTAATTCTCAAACACAATTATACTGACATTTTTCCACAAAGTCAACAACTTAATTCCGTTAGGAAACAAGCAGTTACACCACAATTTGAGAATCAATAGGTTATAAGTCGTTGATTTTATGAAGATTTTTCAAGAATCCACATCGTAGCATCGTTGTCCTCGGGATTTTCTAAGACAAATGGAGGGCGGGCGGCACTTATTTCGTCCGATCCGACAATCCCGAATTGCTGTTCAAAAATTTTAAGCAATGTTCCTTGATCGCCACCAGCAAGACCTGCGCCAATGAAAGGAAAGGAAATATCTTTGCTTTTAATGATGCCTGAGTTCGCTAAATGTTTTACACCGCGACACGCTTGCTCTACTGCGTCGTAGTCAATTTGAACGCGATCTGTTCCATAAAACTCTTGTGTAATTGCGTTTACAATTACAAGGTTAGGTTCTACAATCACAGGAATAATTTCACCAAGAATGTAGTTGGGTGCTTGTTCTGCATATTTCTCATATGCAAGTGGATACTTGTCACGTATAATCTTAGCAACGCCTGATCCCATAACGCCTTGCGCGTTACAACCATGCATGATAAATCCATGCTCAACATTTTCGAACAAGTTACCGATTTTTACTGTAAACATTATATTGCCCATCCTCTAGGTCTGATTCCGCGTTTGTGTTTCTCAGGGTCGAAATCATCACCCTCTGCTACCCGAACCATAAAGTTCATTCCTGATTCCCATACAGTTATTTTATTTGCATCAGGAAGTTTAAGTATAAGCTTGAATATATCTTGTGGTCGTCTTGCACCGATGTAATATACTGATTCCTGTTCGCGAGAACCTTGTCCTATGCAAAATGTACCTGACATTGTTGCGCATAGATACATGCGTAAAGCTGATATTGGATCAGCTATTGCGCGTTTCATCGCGAATTCATCATCGTGTTTTTCTTTTGGCAGAAGTTTCTTGATAAATTTTATTGATTCTTCATCAGGATGGCGAATATTAGGCAGAGTAACAAACGTGAATCCGTCAGCGCCACTTATATTCACACGACTATATATTCTCTTCCACTCAGTCATCCTTCCAACACCGCTTTGAATAATTGCTTGGCAACATCTGCATTAGGTTCGTTAACGACTATCGTAACGTTAACTCCACCAGGATATCTTTTTCTATAATAATCTTCGTCACTATCTGCGAAAACAAATGTGAACTGATTAGGTCTGCCGATTTGCACAGGCTCGATTTTCTGCAATATGTGTTGTAATTTCTTCGGGCCTATTATGCGCCAATTGCCATGACCGTAACGTTTGTTGAATACAGACGTAACAGTTTTGAATTCGCTGTGTGATTTAAGGATTGTTTCGTGTCTCGTTTTCTCGCCGTCATACTTTGACACACCAGCTTCGTGCGGCACAAGTTCTCGTCCGAATGCTGTTAGAAATTCTTCTGGCTGAACATCACACATTTTCATTAGATGCTTGTTGCCATGAATTATCCCTATATACTTTTTGTTGCCTACACGCGCTTTTGGAATCTTAGAATCCCAATTCTGCTCGTCGGCCAAGTATCGTGTATGAACACGCAATAGGTATTTGTTATGAAACTTAGGTATCTTACGAGTTTCAGTATTTAACGCCTGAATGTAGTCGAATACTTCAACGTATTCATTTCGCGTTCTAAAGTAGAATCCAATTTTCAATACAGTTTTTCCTTACAACACAAGCAATATGTCGAATCATCTTTCTCTGGATTTTTATCGCCATAATATGATATGTATAAACAATGGCCAATTGGGGATTTGTCACACTCTTGAAACGTAGAAATCCTAAAGCTTGTCCAGTTCTCCGTTTTATTACGTTTTTCAAAGTTATATATTTCTGCAAGTTTGTCTTTTACTCTATCTTGTTCTTTATATGCTTCATGCGCTTTTTCGCGAGCATCTTTGTATCTAGCGTTTATATCATCACCATATTTGAGTTTATTTTTGAATGATAGGGCATCTGCCAAGTCTTGTTTGGTTGGTTCAGGTTCGCTTGTGAATCGCTTAAACAGTCCCATCTAAATGCTCGCCCTTTAGCTTCTGTGTGAATGAAATTTTCTTTCGCTTACGATAACCTATTGCGCGAACTGCCATTAGAGGTAGTACGAGTATTATAGTGATCGGCCAGAAAACTGCGATCAGTGCATGTAGTGCCATGCAAACCATTGACATACATAACGCAGCAAACCAGGCTACAAAATCTCCGTCGCACTTTATTTGTTTTGCTATTTCTTTTCTATTTTCTTTCTTTGTATCATCGCCTCCGTCGTCGCCCCAAGCCAATACAAATTCACCATATTCTAAATAATGAAGATAATTGAATCTCAGAGAATTCCATATTAAATGGCGTAAGACTATGAATCCACCAATAGCCATCATGAAGGGGAAAATCCAATCTAACCCGAATACATATCCATGCCAGAGTGAAATCCAAAAACCAGGATCAGCTATTACTTCGACGGGAATTTCTTCTATTGGTATTTCTACAGCTTCAACAGCTTCAACAGCTTCAACAGCTTCAACAGCTTCAACAGGCGCATCGACAACCTCTTCAACCACTTCTACGATTTCCTGAGTTTCGTTTTCCATATCACTATTATACGCTAATTATTTTCGTGAGTCAATAGCCGTATTTCAGCATAAGCTTGAATTTATCCGCTTCTGAGACACGCATATAGTTTGCTAGCAAGCTTGCACCCTTGTAACCGAATGATTCAAAGGCTAAAACAGCACGATGCGCGTTGAAATTTTCTGTTGCGCTTTCGATTATGAATTCGCCTGCTTCATAATAGGAAAAGAACATGATCTGTCCAAAAGGAAGTGGTGTGTTGTTGAGTTCCTCTAGATCAATGAGCAAATCTAGTGCATCATCGTCATTCTGCGCCCAACCAGCGTTTTGTCGAACATATCCTGGGCCAATTACATACGTATTTGATTCTATACACGAATGCATAAGATCAATGTCCTTTAAAAAGAGAAGGTGGATCTTCATTTGTTCGTCGTTGTGTATCCAACTAAACGTTTTCGGAGTGCCGTAGCTACCGTGTCTAGCAGGCTTCGCACCGTGTCCAGCCATTATTCTTGCATTCCTTTTGTCCAGTCAGGTGCAAAGCTTTTGAACTTGCGTCCAACAAGCTTTTGTTTGAAAACGTCACGACCTACCCACGCCTTAAATCCTTTCGGAATATGCCCGCGATCTTTCACTTTCATTTTCGTAATAATGCGAATCCACGTAGGTCCATCAATCACACTGTTTTGCATATCTTCGACAGTTTGATGATACATGATATACGGCTTGTCCAAAACAAGATTTCGTAAGTCTGAAGGATTACGAATATTTCTAATGTTAAGTCGCCGCGCTGAGTTCCTGCACGACGCTAACAGTGTACACCACTCCTCAACTCCGAAGAGTGCAAGCTTTTCGTCAGTTATATTGTCGTATATAAATTGCATGACTTTTTTGCCGCCGATTTGCAGCATGTAGCGATACTGACGCAACTTAAGATCGTCAGCATTCATATCAAACTTTTTCAACGCCGCAACCGTAGGACGAGTGCAAAGAAGAATTACACGTTGGTCGGCGTCAAGCGTATTAACGTCAATCATTTTGCGCATCTGCGGAAATGTCATCAATATTTGAGTTTTTAACTCAGTTGATAACTTCACTCCTTCAAGGTGCTGCATTATCTCCTCAGGTTTCATCTTTTGGAGGATTAATTTTGCGATTGAGTTATTCGCGCCGTCAAACAGTTTTCTCGCAAGTGATTCTATCTGCGATTCTGCTGCTACGCTGTAGCGACCATATTTAGTGTAAGACACGCTTTACCTCGCTAAGCCACAACCGTTCAGACGTTGCATAAGCTCGTACTCCCACTCTGAAAAAGTATCAGTGTGGATCGTATGACCTTCATCGTATGTAAAACGATGCTCGCCAAGAAGCTTGTCGTATGCATAAGAAGTTCCGTCAGGCAATGTGCTCCTGCGCAACAGACCTGCTGTATCGAAAATCTTTGCAGGCAAAACTATTGCAACAGAAGTCATTATTCCGCCAAGTGCGCCTTCCGACTCGTGGAATGGTGCGAACGGATACGGGTTCTCATCGTTGTGCAAGAATCCGTACAAGTCTTCAATAGCAACGTTGTCGCCACCGTTCAAGCAAATCATTGTCTTCCAATTCTCTGCCCAATCGTACAGCAAGTCGCTACCAGTTACATTGCCTAGCGAAGCGGCAAGCATCAATTCGCCGAGTGCGTGACCCGACTGAATGCCTTGCTGGATCGAAGACAAATAAAAGTTTGTGAACGTGTACAACCTTAGTTCTTGCTCGGTCATCTTACTTTCTCCCACGGGCTTTTGTATTGCCCTGTGTCGTACGGCGAACCGCCGTTATCATCTTCGCTTCCGCCAAGAATCTGTAACTTTCTCATTGTCTGAGTACCAACTTCCATTGATCTAACTTGGCGCCGCTCAAATAAAAGCTCGCGCTCAAGATCACGAATCTTTGCGTCACGAATATTGACATCGACCTTCAAGTCAATCGCAATTGTCTTTAATCGTTCAACCTGTTCTTCTAACTCTTTAATTCTCTCGTTCATTTTCTTTACCTTATGAATTCCATCGCTTTACTTCTTTCCTTACCGCTTCGTCAATAACCCTCAATGTTTCAAGTAAATTGCCATGATAGTTCGGATCAAACTCTCCGTTGCGGCTACCGAAACTAATAGTCATTGTAGGTCCCCAATAATCTTGAAGTTCCTTCAAACTACCAAATTTGTAGCCCTGTAATTCGCGCTTAAACTTTTCGCGTTTCTCCTGAGCATGTTTCTGACATGACCTCAACACGAAAAGCATTAAAATTAGTGATGCACAACCTATAACGTATATACTCATTTCCCAAATCCTACTCGTATAGCAACTCGTACTTCTGCTGTGCCTGCGCCTACGCTGCAATTAAACAATCCACATTCTCGCGCAGCATATCCATATTCAATATCAAGTTCTATCGGCTCTCCATCTTGGCTAAGTGTAATTCCAATACCCAAAAAATCTGATGTAGGTTCTTCGTCGTCATTAACTGGTCTGCCTCGCGTAATGTCGCTTGCGTGTCTCCAAATAATATGCGGTCTTACAAATCCAGTATCAAACGGATGCCAACGCAATGCACTATTTGTTCCACTCTGCCATTCATCCATCTGCCAATCATGTTCATCAAGTGTACGCCACTTTGTACGTTTAATTCCGTGACCAATTTCAACTGTAAAATATTTCCATTCTAAACTAACACCTAGCATTACAGCATCTTGGTCATGTGATACGTGTTCAGCGCCTACCCACGCGCTCAAGTCTCCCTTAAGAAATTCTGCACCGTGCGTCGGAGCACCAAAAATACATAGAAATGCCAGTAAGAACATTACCCCATGTAGGATACTTAATATCCTTTTGACGGATCTGCTAAGAACACGTTTAAGCATTGCCATAAATACCTTCCTGCAATGCAGCCTCGATTTCCTCAAGTGTAGAAAATCGCGTCTTGCGCTCAAAAAGTTCTATCGCGTTTTCATCTAACTGCGTGTCAAGATCAGCGTTACCTGTCTTGTCGTCAAATGCCAGAATTGCTAAAATCGTAGAATTTTCGTTACTCATTTCAATTTACCTCTATAGGGTCTTTGCCCTGATAAACAAGAATCCAATTCCAAACTGCAAGATCGCCGAGTTTGTCAACGTTCTCGCATCCGTGTTCTTTTGCGTAAGTCCTAAAATATACGTATTCCATTATGTTATGCCTGTACTCGTCCAACACTCTGATACAGCATTTATGTTATTGAACGTAACATATCCGTCCTCGACCTTACCTTTCAAAATCTGTTTGAACCATCCCGATTCAGTCATTTCTTCGCCCCAAAGCCGATACTCTCTTCCGCTTTGCGGCATCCAAGCTTTGTCTCCGTTGTTGAACATCATCATGCCTTCGTCGTTGCCGAACCACATCTGAAAGAAGTCTCGCGCATGATCTTCACAAATGCGCTTTGGCTTGCTATCACGATGTTGCATGAAATAAATCATTCTGTCGGATTCCAAATCCAAAGTCTGCGTTTCTTGCTCGCCTTAAACTCTGCTGTCCAGCCATCGGGAATCGGTCCTTCACGACCTGCTCTCCGTGCAGCACTAGCAGAGGGGAATACTTCCAACTCTCGCATTAATGCGCTAAGTTCATCCGACTCAGCAAAGAAAACCTGTTCATCACCGAACAGAGTTTTAACGTCGCTTTCTTGCCACGGTGAACTAGTTATGATGATATTTTCGATCATGGTCTTCTCAGTCTTTGATAGGGTCTATGTCTAAAATCTTGTGGCCGCCAGTTGCTTCGATCTTTAGCTGGCGACAGTTAATAATAGCATCCTCAACTTCTAGAATATCTATGTCAGGATTTTTCAATGCATACTCATATGCTAACGTGGTAATGAGTTCCAGTGAGGTGTCAGTTGATACTTTGTCAGTTGCGCGTCTGCTTCCGACGATGAATCCAGATTTTTCGGCCATTTTAAACGTCCTTTTGCTTCTCAGCGCGGTCAGTGTAGCTGCGCGTCAATAAAACGTGTATTTCCACTATATCGTATTATACGCACTAAATTACCGCTTGTCAAGCACAAAAAACCTATATAAATCAATAGGTTACGCCTCCACAGTTTCCTGTAGTTCACGTAACCTATTGATTTTTGAAAATATGACCGTTTAGAGGGGAGTGTGCGAGCTTTCTGTTCCTGAGGAGCGGCGTTTTTGAGCTAAATATTCTTCTGATTCTATCCATTCGCCATCTTTGAGAAATCCCCACTCGCGTTGTTTCTTTCCCATGAAGAAAAGTGACCAGCTAGGAACATTATCTACAAGTTCTAGCCAGTGATAACTTTTAGCTCTGCGAAATCTAAAATGACCACAGCCTCGGAAGAATCTGTCGCCATCCGTGTGTTCAATGTAACAGCCCTTGAGTATGATAGTCATGTAGCCCCACGGATGATCGTGCAAAATAGGTATGTCTGATTCACAGATTTTGTGGAGGGTGATATTTAGTGGAAACCAACGAGGACGATTTCTAAACAGGAGATAGTATCGCTCCATGTATGGAGTTACGCCGTCACGATCATAAATTGTTCTATGTCGTCCGTGCTTCTCGCACCACGTTGTTATGAAATTGATAATTGCATCCATAGTATGAGATTCTAGCATAAGAAAACTGTGTTGTCAAATTTAGATGTCATCTTGTAGTGCCGCGTCACGGAATAGTTGAAACCCAAAATCTCGCACAATAAGACCCTCTAGCCTCGCAAGCAATAGTCCTTGATTTAATTTGCCTCCTTTTAATATTTCCAGGAAATGATCCTTACTTCCCGAATCAATTACTATTTTTACGAGATTCTGCCCGTAAAAAGGTTGGCCGTCAATTGTAAATTCTTCCCTGTAGTAATCGAAATAAATATCTTTGAGCAAGGGCGTTACTGATTCGTTAAGCTTCTCAACCCATGAGCTATCCCATACGGTTATTATTTCAATTGAATTCTTAGATGTCGCCAACTTTCCGATTCTCTGATTTTTCAATAGAAAACTTTCCGCCAGGATATCTAGCTTCCAGTTTTGTTACATTTCGAATTAGCACATCTTCTGGATTAACTTCTAATGCTATGCAAGCTTGCGCCCAATACCATGCAACGTCACCTAATTCTTTTATAAGGTGCTCACGTATTTCTGGCGTATAATCTTTACCATGATATTTAAGTTTCTTGATAATGTCAGCAGACTCGCCTGACTCACTAGCTAGACCGTTGAATGCTGTGTCTAAACGTGCAAAATTACAACCTTGTGATTCAAGCTTACGAATTTGCTTGATTAATACTTCTGTGTCTTTACTCGCGTCGGATGTAACTCCGTCTACGAATTCTGTATATCTGTGTAACATGTGTATTCCTTATTGTGTGTATGGTGGTGGTTTGTTTTTAACTTTGTAATATAAAATCGCGAGTACCCATACTGAAATGTTAAACACGATTGGTGTAATAATTGTAGCTGCAAGTTTACCGATGCTACTGCCGTCTATGTGAAACACTGTACAAAGCATGACGATTTCTACTAATGTAACAATAGTCAAAAATGAGTAGCCTATTAATCGGCATTTTGTTGGTCTGTTCATAATTTACTCTTAATCTGTTCTTTGAAATGATCTAGTTCATGTCCTCGTGTATCCAAGCAATCTTCGACTTGAATGCAAAATTCAGTTACGTGTCTTCCTTGAATATGTGTACATATATTATCTGGTGTGTGAGTATTATATTTTGTAATATCTTTTAGTCCGTAGCTTACAGCTATGCTTGTTGTAGTTCTTAACATGCTGCTTTGGCCGATTACTATTGCGATATTTTTCACATCATTTATTATTGACGATGATGCCATGGTGCTCATATCATATCCCGTGTATGTCCACGCATGAGTATTGTCTTTAATATCTTGTAATAAATCAGCCAATAACTCTATTTCTTTCTGCTTGTTTCGTTTATCAACGGGGAAAGCTTTTTTTGCTTTATCAACCTCTTCCTTACCTTTTTTTGCTTGATAAAGTTTCATTGCAATCCATAGAACTATAGGAATCAAAGCTCCGAGTAAGATAGGATTAACATATAAATCATCCACGTTCGTTACCCGCCCACAGCTTAAACTTCATAGCTTCCTTCGGATCATCGAAAGTGAATCCGATGAAACTGACTCGATTATTATCCATAGCTGCCTGTTGATTATGCTCAGTAGCAGCAAGAAAGAAACTGCGCCAACCCTTCTTTACGTGTTCGTGACACCATTTCCTCAACTCTACAGCCGCTTCCAGATGCTTACTCTGACTTGGTACGGCGGACGATGGTATCTTTATAACTACTGTGTTCACTCAACTCCTAAAATATCCTCTCTTGTGCGAGCAACATGATCTGCAAATCCAAGTTCTACAGTTTCCTCTGCGGTTAAGAACCGATCACGTTCAAGCATTTCCATAATCGTATCTTTGTCTAGTCCAGCAGAGTTGTGCCTCGCGTATAGCTTATTTAGCTGGTCTTTGATGCGAAGTACCTCGTTTGCGTGTATCTGAATGTCAGTTGCCTGACCGCCATATCCTGCGCTAGGTTGATGAACCATTGTTCCTGCATTTTCAAGAATATAGCGATGACCTGCTTCTCCTGCACTCGCAATGAATGATCCCATTGATGCAGCACTACCAATAACCATTGTGTATACTGGGCTAGAGATAAATTGCATTGTATCATATACTGCGAGTCCTGCTGTTACACTTCCGCCTGGACTGTGTACATACATGTTAATTGGTTTCTCAGGAGCGTCAGCTTCTAAGTAAAGTAGCTGTGCTACGATAATATCAGCCATTTCTTCTGATACAACACCACGGAAAAACAACACACGCTCTTTTAGCAATCTGCTAAACAAGTCATATGATCGTTCACCCTGAGGGGTTTGCTCGACTACCATTGGAATTAAAAAGTTATCCATTATATTTCCTTTTTGTGATAAATACTACTATATGAAGATTAAAGATATTGTTTCAGAAGAGGTCGATATGAGTTGGATGGCCGATATTGATAAAGACTTCAATCCAGAAGCCTTGCAATCAATTGAGCAGCAAGAAAAACGCCGACAAATGATCGACAAAATGGCTGCGGGAACTACTGTTTTTCGCAAGCCTATTCGTGCTCCTGAAACTTCTTTCTCTAATGTTCCTCCTAAAGATCAACCTAAAAGTGCTGGTTACGTTGGTAATGTTCATACTGCTGTTCGTGCAGACCACATTACTCCCGACGAAGGCGTTGAACTAACTAAAATCAATAAAATCAACTAGCCGCTTCTAAAATTTCCGATATTGCTGAATCTACTGACGCTGCGAAATCTTTATCGTATGCAGGATTCTCCTCGTTCAACGAATCTACATTTGCTGTAGCCCATTGCCAATAAGATATAGGCACTTCTACAAGCTTTGTTCCTTTGTGTTTACCGAAAGGCATAATTGTTGTTATGACAGGTGACTCAAGATATGCAATAAGCTGTTCGCCAATATCAGAATCATCATTCACAATACCCTGTGCTTGTGCGACACCTATTAAATGCGTAAGCAAAAGTGCTGTTACCATAACGTCTGCGTCAGCTAAGTGAGCAGGAATATCATCTGGAATTGGAAGGTCTAATGCATAGCGCAAATAAGAAAGTGTGTTTTCTTCTACATTTGGATCATCTGCGAGCAACTTTCGAGATAGTCGCAAGGTACAAATACTTGTTGGTGTGTTTAGGTCATGCTCTTTAAAGATTCGATCATCGTAATATGCATTGTGAGCAATCATATACGGATAGCGATCAAATTCTGCTTGTACATCTTCTAGAGTCTCTTTGAAATCTATGCAGTCAGCTACCATTCGATTAGTGATAGTTGTGATAGAGGAAATTTTTGCTGAAATAGGTTCAACAGGTTTATAAAAGTCGTTTGAAACTTCGTAATCTTCTGATGCGATTGTTTCCAATACCGCTAATGCTGAATCAGATGCGTACTGAATTACTTCTGCTTTTCTGAAATCTAGTGAAGTTGTTTCCGTGTCCACTACTAGCGATTCTTCTAAGAATTTTGTCATATAATCTGTCATTTTTATTATTCTCCAATTATTGTACATTATAATGCATCGGAGTGGTTTTGTCAAGTAATACTGATAAATACATGTATGAGACTATCGGAAATATTAAAAGAAGAAAAGGAACGTTGCGTAACATGCGACGGCCTCGGTAAAGAAATTGTGGGCGACAGCCAACTTATGTTTGATTGCCCAGATTGTAAAGGTACAGGATACTGGAACGATAAAAAAGAATTAGAGGAAATCAAAGTAACAAAGACATTAGCTGGTAAGCGCAAATCGCCTATAGAAACTATGGCTGGAAAAGCTAATAAGAAAAAGCCCAATCAAGGCAAAAAACCTGTTGAGCTTGATAAGCATAAGGATTGTAAAGAACTAGCAAATAACATTCTTAAAGGCGAATATAAGTCTTAATATTCTCCACCCTTAGAAAACCACTTCTCACCCTTCAATATAAACTTTCCGCTAGTAATAATACGGCGTGTTTCTTCGCCACATTCAGGACATATAGTAATAGGATCATCGGACATCTTTTGTCCGATCTCAAATTGGTGTTCGCACTTTTCGTTACGACACAAATAAGTATATGTTGGCATGGTTTAACTCTTTAGCTTGAATGAAATTCGGCCTCTAGGCGAATTTGTGCTGTAATAGTTCGTCTGTGCGTCAAATATAATTGTCCCGTTAAACGTTGCAGGGAACACAACACGAAATTCAACAAACGCAAGTGAGTCACCGCGTTTCTGTGTCTTTGCATATACTTGTATCATAGAACTTTGTGCGAGTACAGCGCGGAATAGCTCTGTGGGGTTAAGGCCATTCAGCTTGTCACTGACCTTACGAGCTAGGGCTGCTAGTAATCTATATCCTAAATTGTAATTTGGATGTATTAGTGTCTTGTGTACGAATTCTTTAGTCGGATATGTTCCAGCTAATTTTTTCAATCTAGTTGTTAATACTTTTTCATCTTTATCAAAAGATTTGATTAGGTAATCAATAATTTTAATGTCGGCATCGCTTACAAACTTGTACAGCTTGCCTGCTTTGTAGACACCTTCTTTCGCAGGATTTTTAGAGAGCAGATTAATGCCGTGAATTAGATCCTCGTTCTTTGCTAAGAAATTATCTTTAAATTTGTCAGCTTTTTCATCGAGAATTCGTGCTACAGAAGCCAAGCTTGCTGATGCACCACCGCCTGAACCTGCCTTTGAACTAACTGCTACTCGCGCAGCACTAACTTCACTTAGAATATATGAATCAACTAGTGCTTGTGTTGTGCTAGTCGGAAATTGCGCCATTGTCATATCAGACCAATCTGTTCCTTGCGGAGCTAAAACTTCTGTCGCTACATCATCATAGTTGCCCGTGACGAAATTGCCTGTAATAAGTGCAATAGCAGCAGCATATTCACCAACATATTTTTCGATAGTTGATCTGTGTGCGTTCGCACCTGGGACATATGTTTCTTCGCCTCTCGCTACTGCATTAAGCATGGCAGGAACAATTTCTCGAATGTCTTCTGGCAAAGTATCTGGAAGGTCGTTTATGATTGTTAGCATTTCTGGAACAGTCATTGGCTCATTTGTAAACAAATCAGACGGCTTGAGTGCCATGTTTTCTGATTTTGATACTTTACTTTCTGACGAGTATCCTGTTTCTTTTGCGAACCTTGTGTTAGGCCAATTAATTCCTAGCATTCCTGGTCGTATCAATGTTGCATAGCGACCAAAAGCAACTAGTTCACCTGATTGATTTTGCCAAACGCTGATCGCTGCTGCTTTAGCAGGCGCGTTCACCATAGTAAAGTTTTCGGGCGCGATGCCACTGTCTTCCATCCATTGTGCTATTGATGCTACTGTTTTGTCACGACCTTTTATTGGAGTTTCGACTTCGCCTTTAACGTCATCTTCGTATTTGCCGCCTTCAGAAGGAAAGTAGAACATATCATACAGTTCAATTTCATCCCCTGCCTCGTTGGCGAATATAGCACCGCTGCCATCAGCGACTATTGTTTCTCTTGCTGCGATGCCTCTTGCCATTAGTCGAACCTTAGTCCTAATTCTTCATCTTCGATTTCAGGATCAATAACGTCTGTGTCATAGTCGCCTGCAATATCATTCATTTCATCTGCGTAATCATCTTTGAATTCGTCAGATGCATCATAATCTTTTGGTTGGCCAGGATATTCTTGTAGTACTGATTCTACGATGCTGTCTAGATTAATTCCTTCTTTCAGGTGCTGCTTCAATTGCGCTCTATGTTTCTTAGCTAGTTCAGGATCATGTACTGATCGCCCGCTGTAACTACTCATATTACTTAAACCATAAGCAAGAATACTACTACCACTATCAGCGCCATAATCATCATATTTTGTACTAAGTGATTGCATTGCATCTAAGTAAGGTACTGCGCCGAAGTTCACTTTTTTCCAATTTTTTATAATATCACGCGCAATAGCATGTATTGGAGGAAGCTCTCCGTTTTCTTCTGCACCAAAGTCTTCGTCAACAGATTCACCAGTGTAACCTGCAGGCATATCGCTAGGTTGAACACGAATTACTTGATAGTCACCGTCGATAGGATCAAGAACAGTCCAGACCATTGAATCTCCATCCCCTGTTTTCTTAGTTTTAAGGTGATCGTTATTATCGTGTGCTTGGAGCGCACTATCGTCAATTATTTGTAGTATGCGTTGAACTTCTTTCTCTGCTACGTCATATGGAATAGCTTCTTTCCATGTATCGTCGTTCCAAAGAATATCGTAACTGCCCATGCTGTCTGGATCGTCTTCGTACACTGGCGTTGCACCGTAACTATCGTGCTTGACTCCGCTTACTTCATCTATGTCATCTACGTCGCCTTCTCCGCCACAGTTCGGACAATCGTTGCCATACCCTTCGCGACGACCTCCTGAGCAAACACCACACATCTTGCCACGTGCATCATTTTCGTCTTCATGTACAGGCGCAGGCATAACGTCATCAACGTCACGAACAACTTGATATCCATATCCAAATTTATTTGAATCATGTTGGTTTACTGTGCCGCCATACTTGCTTTGATATTTTTCTGCATCTGCAGGATTATCAAAGAACGCTGCGTAATTAGTTTCCTCTTCAAGATCAAAACGATTATCATAAATGTCATCTGCTTGATACATTGCTTCATCATAATCATCTGTACCAGTTGCAATTACATGCTTGCCGAAGATTACAACATAGACGCCTAATTGAGCATCGTATTTTAAGTCGTATTCTCTTCCTTCATCTCCTGAGAGAGGAAGATCATTGTCCTCGCCAAGTTCTTTATCCATTCGTGCAAACTCAGCGTCAGCTTCTAGATCGTCTGCGCGTTCATCGTCGCCATCTTCACGCGCCCAATGTGCGTCCCAATCTGTATCATTTGGATCGCTGCTGTCTTCGCCAATAGCATCGTAATGGCCGCCGCCTAATAGATCAATAACGTGGTCAATAATATCACATTCACCGCCACGAGGAACATCAACTTCAATTGTATGGGGATCGACAAACATTGCTCTGCATTGTTGCCCTCGCGCTTGCATTTTTGGATTAATCAAGTTGACTGCTTTAACGGCAACTGGTTTGTGAAAACGAACTAGCTCCATAGGACCGCCAACATCCTCACCGACAAACTGTGTCGAGTGCTTAATATCTGTCAAGGTTGCGCTGATACCTGCTGTAGAGTCTAGACCCCAAGCTTCTGCTGCTTTCTTTGCAGCGCCATAGCTAGAATCTGCTTTACATTCATGTTCGCCTTTTTTATTGTGATGACAAACATAAGGACGTTCTTTACCTTCAGCAATATCCATGAATCGCTTCATTTCATTTAATTGTTCTTTTTGTGACATTACATTATCTCCAGTGTATATGCGTGTATTTATCGCAAATTCGCATTTACTGGAGTGTTTCGTCCTTCGCGCCCATTAGCTCAATGAATTCTAATTGATCTATGGTCTCTTTTTCAATGAGGGATTCTGCTACATTCTTAAGCTTAGTTTTGTTTTTCTTTAAGATAGCTATTGCTTTCCTGTAAGACTTATCCAGCAACTCACGTATTTGCTCGTCAACTTTCATGCGAGTATCTTCTGATATAAGGTCTGAATCACGATCATCAAAACTGATAAGACCTGTATCGCTAAATCCCCATTTCGTAATCATATCTCGCGCAATAATTGTTGCACGTTCTAGATCATTAGATGCGCCTGTTGTAACAGCGTTCTTGCCGAACTTGAGTTCTTCTGCTGCGCGTCCACCCATTAAGCTAACGAGTTGACTGTTCTTGTAAGTACGACTGTAGCTGTAACGATCACCCTCAGGCAAATACATTGTAACACCCAACGAGCGACCTCGCGGAACGATTGAGATTTTATAGATAGGATCATGTTCAGGTACGTTGTGTCCGACGATTGCATGACCAGCTTCGTGATACGCAGTCATTTCTTTTTCCTTATCGTCCATCACTAGCGACTTCTCGCGACCCATCAATACTTTGTCTCGCGCACCGTCTAAGTCTTCCATAGTCATTTCAGTACGTTCATCTTTAGCGACAAGCATGGCAGCTTCATTCACAAGCCCTTCGAGGTCAGCGCCGCTAAATCCAGGCGTGCCCTTTGCAATCGTGCGTAATTCAATATCGTCAGCCATCTTTCGCTTTTTTGTATGTACTTCAAGAATTTTTGTACGAGCATTAACATCAGGCATGCCGATTGAAACTATTCTGTCAAAGCGACCTGGCCGCAACAGTGCAGGGTCTAATGCATCAGGTCTGTTTGTTGCACCGATGACCATGATACTTGCATGAGCATCAAAGCCATCCATTTCAGTTAATAACTGATTAAGAGTTTGATCTGCTTCACGATTGCCTGCGCCAAAGTTACCTGCTGCTCTTTGACCGCCCACTGCATCAATTTCGTCAATAAACAAGATAGCTGGCGCCGCGTCTTTCAGTGCTTGGAACATATCACGTACACGCCTTGCACCAACGCCGACAAACATTTCTACAAATTCTGAGCCACTGATTGTATAGAACGGAACGTTTGCTTCGCCTGCCATTGCTCTCGCTAGCAAAGTTTTACCCGTTCCAGGTGGACCGTATAACAAAATACCGTGAGGCAATGTTGCACCAGCGTCCCAATATTTTTGTGGTTCTTTCAAGAAATCTATGAGTTCGTACACATCATCAAAGTCGCCTGGGTTGCCAGCAACATCGTCTAGTGTAGTTGTATTCTTTTCGGGATCAACTAACGTTGCAGGGTTGTCTCCCATGGCTGCTGCCGCGCCTCATGCTCGCTTACTCAGCCAAACAAGTGCGCCGATTAGTAACAACACAGGAAGGAGTGATATAAGTATCATTGATCCCCAGCCGCCCATTTCTGGTGGCGGATCAACAACAACTGCTGTGCCTTGTCCAATTAATTCGGGGATAATTTTAGCTGAATAGCCTGGCGGAAAAACTGCTTTGTAAACAGTAATAGCATTGCCTTTCAAAGTATACATAAATTCGCGACCATTTTCAAGTAAATGAAAATTGTCAATGTTAGAAAATTCTTTTGAGAATTGTGAATACGTAACTACTATTGGTTCAACAGGCTTGTCTACTGTTCCAATCCAGTACCATAGAATACCAAGAATGATTGCGAACATTAGTCCCATGCGTATCTGTTGATTATTCATGTTCTTGCCTTTCTTGGAGTGGCGGGTTTGTATGCTAGTTTCATACAATCAGGGCAATATGCTTTGCCTTCTGCAACTGGTTTTAGACAAGGTTCGGGGTGAGTCCACTCACATTTAACTGCACGGAACGGCCCATACAGAGCCATGTAATCAGTCATTTCTTTCACGAAATTCTCCAACTAGTGAATTGTAACGTGTATTGTAGCGCCTTTACTCCAGTTTGTCAACACTATCATCAGGAAGTTTTTCGACAATCAAGATATTATTTTTTTCCAGTCTTGCTTGTCCTATGGCGTGAGTGAGGTTAAATTCGCTTTCTATTGCTGAATACCATGAGATATGATGCGGGCTACGCACGAACCCTCTAAATCCCTTAAGCAATTGTGTAGTGTGATAGACTGCATAGCTGTAGTCCTTTCCTGTATATTCACCGATAAGAGCATAGAGTTCTGCGGCGTCGATAACGCGAATACTGGAAGTATTCTTCGTATCTTTATCGAGAATTGTATAGTGCGTTCCTATGTTATCTAAATTGAATTTTTCCATTTTTTTATCTTGTATAAAATGATACTGTATCGTCTTCCACTATATAATT
>SDBT01004846.1_pt1 | contig 22765 bp, 17 predicted proteins | sample 2277101 | NCBI WGS metagenome assembly SDBT01 (sample SAMN10404973, study PRJNA504765) | marine sediment metagenome | isolation source: marine sediment core GS10_PC15, 103 cmbsf | place: Arctic Ocean: Southern Knipovich Ridge | collected 2010 | reverse complement strand
CTCTTTCGTATCCGCCAGTGGTACTGATTCCCTTTATCCGTTTTGCGTGGCACAATTCCGGCGTTGCCGTCGGCATAGAAGAGTCCCCACACGAACGCCTTCTTCTCCTCGGCCGTGGCGGGATCGAAGGTCTCGTAATCGGGTATTTCCTTGCTGCACTCGCCGAGCGGGACAGCGTCGTCAGGGAGCCACAGGTCCCGCAGAGCGAGGTGATCCTCCCCTTCCGAGATCTCGTCGGCGCGAATCTGGTCGCCGCGGCTGTGGTCGACCTGCGAGAGATACAGCTTCTGACCGGCGGTGACTTCGATCACTCCCGAATGGACCACCACTTGCTTCATTTTCTTGGGAGCCGGACTTCGGATGACGTTGGGCACATTCACCCACTCGCCGGTCTCGCTCCACACTTCGATGATCTTGGTTTTGGGAACCAACCACTCTCGGCCGGTGGCGTCGATTTCTGAAGAGGCCGCCACCGGGGCAACACATTCCTTTGCGAGAGCGTCGATGCAACGCCACACAGGGTGCGTCGGCGGCGCCGTGCCCTCATCGTAAATGCGACAACAAATGGGGGTGTCGGCAGCGAGGCCCCCGACGTCGTCGTTGTTGACGTCGGGGGCCTTGCGTTTTCTCGCGGCACCGCCGCCGTCGTCGTCGGAGTCAGAATGTTCTGATTCTTCCGGACAGGAGGAAGAGTGTTCTGGTGACGACGGTGGGTCCATTTTTCGCTCGTTATTAATATTGTTGTTATTGTTATTGTTATTGTTGTTGTTGTTGCGGGTCTCGCAAATGCGTGCGCGCGCTGGCGGACTCGCGCCCGGAATTCCGTGGTGCTCCAGAACGATCGTGGTGCGCGGAAATTGTCGTGAATGTGGTGGTGGTGGTGGTGGTGGTGATGCCGTAAAGAAAAATATATATGAAAATATTATTACAATTGCATAAAAAATCGCGATATCAGTTCAATGCTCCGCGCCGCACTGCGTGCCAGTATGCCTCCCAGTACCAGCGCCTGGGGCCCCCCCGCCGACGTTTTTCGATTACCCTGCGGATCTTGTCTCGGTCCCACTCTGCCCAGAGGATGTCAAGGAACCCCACCTCAAGTCTTGTCCGGCGGTACAGATGCGGCAATGTGCCGACTCGCTTCCCCCCAGCCGCGACGACAAATTTGATCTTATACGTCATTCGCACGTCAGCGAGCATCATATACATGTTGTCAAGGCTGGCTCGGTATCTTCCGAGGCGCAGACGACCCCTCCGTAGTTTGACGAATTCTACATACAGCGGCAGCGCGGTCGGGTCGGTCAATTGTTCCAACACGTCGCTTCGAAGGCGGAAGAGCACAACACCCTCGCGATACCACTTGTCGATCACATCCTGCCGTTCGCGGCCGACCAGAGGCCCGGTTGCGCCCTTGTCGCCCAGCGCCCCCAACAGGCTTTGGGCTCTGCCCCTGCTGTACAGATGCAGAATCCCGGCACCCATCATCTTGACAAAATCGATGTTCTCCAGCAGCATCAGGCTGCGCTGGCCCAAGCGGCGCAGAGCCTTCTTGGCCCCCATCGATTTCACCTCGTCCACGAACAGCTCCTCGTGGCCAGGCGGCGGATGGTCGGCGAGCGCGACCATGGCCTCTGGCAGATTCGTCCAAATATTCAAATTACGGCTGGGTGTGAAGGGTTTCCGGGACAAGGCCATGGCGTATCCGTGCCACGCGCGCCTGGCGTGGTCCTCGTAGGCGGTTGGCCACTCTCCCTTGGCCAGTCCCTTGGCCACCTCCTCCAGGGCACGGTCGTGCTCCTCATCGACGCCCTCTACCTGTGGCCACAATCGTTCCGATTCCTTTTCTTTCCCCTTTTCTGGCGTCCCCGACGGTGTGTCCATATCTGTTGTTGTTGTTGTTGTTGTTGTTGCGTGTGTTTCACAAGGATACGGGCCGGAACGCGATTTAATGTGGAACAATGTTATTGTTTTTTTGCGCTGAGGGACAGTGATAAAAAGAGAAAGAGCGGTATTCTGTCATGGTGTTGGCGTACGATGTGCCTCGCAATTCATGTGGTCCGTTTGTCTCCCACTTGGTCTTCAGCAGCAGCAGCAGCAGCAGCAGCAGCAGCAGCAGCAGCATCTCGCTCCAAAGATTTGTAAGCTCGACTCAGGAGTAGTTTGGCTTCGTCGTCGGCCCGGACCTTGGTTCGCATTGGCATTGCCAGGTATTTCTTCAGGTACTCGATGACTTTTTGGGGCTGACCCAATATCTCGTAGATGCTTCCCAGGTTGACGTAAGCTTTGCTTTCGTTGATTGTGTCCTTCAACTCCACCGCAATCGCCAAGAACTTCTTCAAGTACGCCGCGGCCTTCCCGTGCTGGCACAGCGCCACATGCGATGTGGCCAAGCACCCGTAGGCTTCGACTTGCAAACGTCTGTTCCTCGCGTTCACTGCCATTGCCAAGAACTTCTGCTGGAAGACGATGGCCTCCTCGTATTCTCGCATCGTCAGATGCGACACGCCCAACTCCCGGTAGGTTTCCGCTTGGTCCAACAGGTCACCCCCCTTCACTGCGATCGTCAAGGCCTTCTTCAGGTGCTCGACGGACTCTGCGGGTTGGCCCAACGACCGGCATATTTTACCCAACAGAGTGTAGTCACCAAATTGCGCGACCGGGTTTTGCGTCCTTATTGCAATTGTCAGGCACTTCTTCGCGTGCTCCAGAGCATTCTCGTGTTGTCCTTGGGACACGTAGATGTAGCCCAGATTACGGTGGATTGTACACGCAGTGCCTCGGTCATCCACTGTCAACGCGATGGCCAAGCCGCGCTTCAGATGCTCGATGGCCTTATCGGTTTGCCCCGCCACCCTGTACGCGTTGCCCAGATTCGAATGGCTTTTACCCTGGCCGGCTCGGTTTTTCATCGATACTGCGATCGCCAAACTCTCCTTGTAGTACGCCAGCGCCTTCTGGTGTTGTCCCATCAACAGGTACGTGTTGCCCAAGTTCCCGTAGGCTATTCCTTGACCTGCCATATTCTTCATCCCCAACACGATTTCAAGGTTTTTCTTCAGGTACGCGATGGCCTTGTCGTAATTGCCCATTTTCATGAATACATTGCCCAAGCCACAATAGGCTTTGGCTTGGCTGGATCGATCCTCCAGCTGCAGCACAATCACCAGGCCTTTTTTGATGTACACGATGGCCTTCTGGTTCTGGCCCAGCGACCGGTACGCGTTGCCCAAGTTGCCGTAAGCCGAGGCTTGACCAGCCCGATCATTCAGTAGCAATACGATCGCAAAGAATTTCTCCAGGTGCGCGACGGCTTTGAGGAAGCGGCCCCTCAACGTGGCTACACTCGCCAAGCCCTCGTAAACTGTGGCTTGGCATGCCAGATTGTTCGTGTCTAATGCGATCGCCAAGGCTTTGTGCAGGCACTCAACGGCCTTCGAAAAATCACCCATCGCCCGGTGCGTGGTACCGAGGTTCGTGTATGTCGTGCATTCCTCTGTTCTATCTCCCAGCTTCACCGAGGCCGCCATGTACTTCTCCAGACATTCGATGGTCTTTCCATATTGGTTCGTTCCCTCGTACATTTTGATCAAGCTCCCATATGCCGCACGTTCGTCTTTCCAGAGTTCCCGTTCGCTGGCCATTCTGGCAACCGTTTCCAGGGAAGCAACTGCACGCCGCCATTTCCCGCGATGTACCCACTCCACGGAGTTGCTGAATGCTTCACACACTGATTGTGCTTGCGCTTCCTTTTGGTCGGCGGCCAATGAAAAGTGCCCCGTGCCCGTGCTTGCTGTGCAGTCCTTGCGGTGGCCGTTTCGCCAAGCCTAAATATATGGGTAAGGATGCGCGCGCGCGCGCCCACCCGCATTGACGCGTGTGTGTGTATGTAGGGTCAAAGACAAAGGACGAACCGCTTTCTGGCAGACCACCGAACAATACTTGGCGCGCTTGCATCGAATGCATCGTTGTAGCTCATTCTCCAACGCCGCCTCATCCTTCCCACAGGAATCGCATTGACGGCGGGGACGAAGACGATGGCAACTGCGCGGGGGATCCATCACAAAAACAAACCAATTAGAAACGTGCTGTCTCCTTGAGTTTGGGAGAACTTTTTTGTTTGGGTTTGCGGATCGGAAATGTGAAGCGGAGTTCCGCGCGGATTCGCGCGTGCGAAATTCCGCGCGCGAACCTCCCTCCCAGTCTATTTGAGTAGCGGCGACGACGATGATGACGACAACAGCAACAACGACAACGACAACAACATGCCACGAACAATCGGAAAAAAATGTAATTGTCACTAATCTACCTCTTCCATCATCACGCTCGAGCCCTAGCCCCTGTCATTGGCCTCGCCTTCCTGGGATCCCGTATCCGTGGTGTGTTCCTGTGTCGGAGCGCCACCTAGGTCGGCCCACGGGTCTATGTTGTCGTTATTGCCCTTGTAGTAGTCGTCGTATGTAATGTCGCGCATCCAACGTCGCAGGATGGGGTGTTTTTGCACGTCTGGTCGTGGGGCCCAAGACATCTGACCAACGTAAATATTCATCATTCTGGAGAATCGCTGCTCTCGTCGTAGTCGTTGCCAGCAAAGGCTTGCATTACTGTTGCTGTCGTCAAAGTCGTTGTTGGTTTCCATTTTTTTCGCGTGTTTGCGTGTGTGTCTTTGGGGGGGGGGTGGAGGGCACCGCTGTGCGTGCGCGCGTACAATGATCGGGAACGCGCACACCGGAATTCCGGTCCGCGGGCGCTCATTTTTTCTGCCGAGGTCCCCCCCCGCCAGACCGACCACAGGGAATAGCAAAACAACGATGGAAAAACGCAAGGAACATCCGTCGCAAACAACATCAACAACATTGACAACAACAAAAGAGTCCGCAAGCGCACATGGCTTCCTGCACAGCAAACCCCCGGACGTGCGGCGGTACCGCGACGCACTATACCGACTGGGCTACATGTCCCCGGGCAGAGGCAACGCAAAGATAAGTTTCTCCGTGGAGCAGGATGCTGTCTTTGTCGAAAAATTGTTGAAGGCCAACTTCGACATGACGAAACTGACCGAGACCGTAGACGGGGATATGCTCCAGGCCTGCGACAGAGTCGACCGCGAGGTGGGATTCCCCTCGGCCCGCACCACCGCCCTGCGGAGAGCGCAGCTCGATCGCATACAGGGTGGACTGGATGCGCTCACGAAAACGCTCGGCAAATTTCGCGCGTCGGTGATCCTGCACGAGCGTGCCCTGCTGGAGGCGGCGACTGCGGTCGTACGCAATCGCGCACCCCCCCAGCCCCGGCCCATGGACCTGCTGCCGGACGAGTTGGTCCTGGCGCTGCTGCGGTGGTTCACTCCCGTCGCCACCACAGCCATGGCGTGCACCTGCCGCCGCATGGCCTCGCTCGCCTCTGACGGGCAAATGTGGCGACGCAAGTTTCTGCGCTACATGCGGATGGCCTACGCCCAGAAACTGATCGAAACAAAGGCCGGCGAGATGACGGAAAACTTTTGTCTCGGCCTGAGCGACGCTTACCTCTTGCAACACATCGTCAAACAGCTGTCCTTGGCCGTGCTGTACCTACCGGATGACGGAGACGAATACCGGCGCACACACCCAGACGCAACCGCAGCGTTCTGGCGCGAAGTGTGTCTACGCCTATACGCCCTGCGATGGACTGGAAAGTGTGGCCTCTGCCGCGAGAATCCCCAGAACAGCTATCATCCACATCATTACCACAGTGGGTGGCTGACCGATCAGGGGTGGCGGTACAAGGATGCGATGAGCCCGTCGCTCGGTACGGCGGCTGTGACGTTTTACAGGTGGTGGCACGAGCAGGTTATCTCCTCCGCCTGCCCCTACTGCCAGACCACCATGCTGATCAGCATGAGGGATTTGATCAACGAGTGCAATCTTCTGGTTGGACACCAGTTCATCAGTCACAGCTCCATCGGGGTGGCCATGGGACTACGTGTTTTGGTCGATGGTCATACGGCGTATGCCCGTGAACGCTATTTCATGGAGGACGTCATGGCGGCCATCCTCCAGCACCGGGGGTTGCTACGATACGTGCCACGGTTCGTGCGGTCCTTCGAGCCCGAGGATTTGCTCCCCAGCGTCGACGCTCATTTTGGGTTCCGCTCGAGCGTCTGGCAGAACCGGTCATACGCACGCGTGGGACTTAGCGCCACTCCGTCGCAAGACGGCGTCTCGCGGACCCCTACCGACGCTTACAATTGTCTCTTTTTAACGGCGGAGGAGGAGGAGGAAGAACAAAAACTCTACCCAAGAAAGAAGCAAAAGACGCAGGGGGAGGAGAAAGAAACACGTTTCGCGGACCCCTATCCCTCTGCTTCGGGTGGCATCATTTCGCGCAACGACTAAAAAAAAATATAGGCAGACGTGTGTGTGTGTGTATACATTTTTATAGTACAAGACTCGAATACCTGCCGTAACCGGAGTCCACGCCATTCATATAGACCGCCGCCGCCCCTGCTCACGAACGAACGAACGAACGAACGGGCATAGAGGGGGGCCAGATGCACCGAGGCAACGATGGCGACGGCGGCGATCGCGCACAGAATTCGGTCACAGAGCGCTTCCAAAAGTTAGGCTTCCAGGCCTTCAACCTCAGCCCCAGACCGCAGAGGGCCCACAGACTGCCCACCGGGATCTATGGACCCGAGCCGCGTGTTATCACCGGCACGATGATGTGGAAGGCTCCCCAAGGGGTCACGGGTCTGGTGCCGGTTCGCGCGTCCGTGGCCGAAGGCCTGCAGAGCGTTCCAGCCGGCCAGCGCATGCGGACCGAGGACCTCTACGGGATCTCTGTCAGCGAGCTGCACCGGCAGAAGCGGGTGGCCGAGGTCGACACGTTCCGCATCGCCTACACCATCATGTGGCCCAGCGCCAACGTGCCGCCCGGAGACTTTACCACCATGGAGCGTCTGCCCCTGATCTGCCTGCTGCACGGTGTGCCCATGAACCGACGCGCAAAGTATGGTGTGATGCGTTGGCTGGCGCGGTTTGGCATCTGTGTCGCGCTGGACATGTTGGGCATGGGGGAGAGCGACATGCCCCTAGGGTACGGAACCGCGGCGGACTTTGAGGCCAACCTCGGCGTCCACGGCATGAAAGGCAAGATGGACTATCAGGCGTTCAACCGGCAGTGGGATTGGATTTATGACACGCCCTACGTGCACCAACTGATGATGGAGCACGTGCCAAAGGTGTTGCATCTCCCCAAGAACCGGCCCTTCATCTTCCAGGCCGATGACTGGGGGACCGGCATCGCCATGGCCTATGCCAGCGACCCCGTGTACACGAAGGACCTGCGCATGCTCTTCCTCCTCAACGCTGTCATGCTGGACGGCTACCCCGTCATCGAAATCGCAAGCATCGGTCGCCTGGCCGAGTTGCATCTGCGGGACCCAAAGTCCTTTGGTCTGTTGGCGGGCACCCTGCCCCAGGCCATGGTGGGCATCGAAAAGTACATGGTGACCAAGCAGAAAAATATGAATCGTTACACCGAGACCGACTACATGTTCCCCTACACCGACACCGACTATCAGTCGGGCAGGATGGCTTCGGAGATGCACCACAGCGAGTGGGCCCTGCTGGTGCTCGCCAATCGCTCCAGTCGCCTCGCCCCTCGTCTGCTGCAGCCGGCCGATCCCAAGCGGCCTTCGGGCGTGCTGCAGGAGGGCCTGCACACGGAGAACATGCGGGCCCCCGTGCACATGATTTGGGGCACCGACGACCAGATGATGCCCCCCGCACAACTGGATCGGGCCATGTACCTGTGGCCAAACGCCCACTCGGTCACCACGGACGAGGTGGCGGGCGCCGACCATTTCGTGGAGATCGACAAACCCGTTGTGGTCGCACGCTACATGCTGCGGGCCATCAACGGGATCCTGGGACGGGGCACCACGCGCGCCATGGTGGGTCTGGACAATGGCGGCGACGGCGTCACCTACAAGGGCGATGAACCGGAGTTTGCCCGCGCCATCAACGAGATCTATGGTGTCGGTGGCGGATCGTGAGCCCCCACATACACTTGCATGTGTATTCAAGAGCAATGACGATAATAATAATAATAATAGGTGTATTTTTTCTATCTTTCTGTGGCTACACGACAAAGCGCAGGATGGCCCTCCCTTGCCTGCTGATGTCGGGGTCCGGCCGGATCGACAGCGAACGCACGTACATGCGCTTGTCTCTCGCGTGTTCGGTGGCCGTCCGAACAATCTTAGCGAACGCACGGACGCGGATTCCCGGAAGTGTGCGCGGACCCGGTTTCCCGGAAATCCGACCGGAAATCCCCCCCTCCAGCAAGATATAAATACAACAACAACAACAACAACAACAACAACAACAACAACAACAACAACAACAACGGACCAAACACTGCACAAACGGCACGGCAAACGTTACCGAGAAATGAGCAAACATGTGGGACGCGAGATTGGGGCGTGCATCGTGTCAGATCAAGCGCTGCTGATGGTGTCTTTTCGGGACGGGGGGAAGATAGCATTCAGGGAGCGAGGTCGTGCTGGTGATGACACCTTATGCGTGGAGCTGTTTTACATGCACACTGGGGGCCCATGCATGCGCCGGTCGATGGCGAAATGGCATGGCGTTGCGCTCAAGCAGATACCGCGCGAAATCAGGCGTGGTATGTTCAAGGCTTTCGGTAAAAAAATCTGCGACGCTGTGGAGTCTCAGTGCAATTGTGTGGTGCTGGATTGCACACCGTACATACACACGATAGACGCATATATAGCAGAACTTGGATTACAGGACCATCTGCAGTTGACACCGCTCGTGTCCACGACGACGACGAAGAAGACGACGAAAAGGGAAGTACACGCGGTCAGCGGTCACCCTGTGAAGGAAGAGTGTCCAGAGGGGGAGGAGGAGGAGGAGGAAAAGGGGCCGCCCTGCGAGTAGGCGGAAAGTTTTTTTTATTGCATGCGACTCTCGATCTTTTTCTATCCATCTATCTTATTTCCCCGTCGTCGTCGTCCCTTTATGAACAATATACAGACGTTTCACGCCCACGATCTGACCATTCTCCCGAATTGCACTGCCCGGCCCTGTGTCCGGCACGTAGACGTTTCCGCGGTACCAGGACGGGATGTGGTTCCCGACCACCATGGAGACGATGAGGTTGGGATGATGCACTTGCTTTTGATTGTCGGAGAAGGGGAAACCAGTCAGAGTGTCCTCGAAGGCCGGTGCGCTGTAAACTTTGACGCCATTCCTCAGAGCCGACACAAAATTCTGCGTCTTGGTGCAAACGCGCGCGGATTCCTTCCCGCATGGATATGTCACCGTCATCATGTCGTCGTTGATGAATACGACCACATCGTGTGGGGTCAAGTTGAGCATGGAATCGTTGTTCTGGTCGCCATCCATCGTGTTGTTGTTGTTGGGTTAGGATTTGCGTTTTTTTTTGTTTTTTTTGTGATGTGTGGAGGCGGCGTGCGATGGTGGTGGTGGTGGTGGCACAGGCAGCAGGGATCGGTTCCATTCGGCAAGGAAGCGCCGCACGCATTCGCGGTACACCCAAAACTCCAGGGCGTTGAGGCTGGCAAACTGCCGGCGGGTCTCGGGTGTGTCCAAGCGTGCCATCTCGGTCCGGTAGTCCAGATCTCGCGCCTTTATGCGCGTGTTGATGCGGCGCAACTCGGGTGCCCCTGGCTCTGCACCATCATCACCAGCATCACCACGACCACCATTCTTGAGCAGGGCCAGGGGCAGCATCGGATCCATGCCGGGCATGCCCACCACACCAATGTATGCGTAACGGTCCAACACGTCCTGGCAATGCGTCTGGTTCCGACACTTAAAGTAGTAGGGCAGATAGTTGACCACCCGCGGCTGCTGGGCGTACCAGTAGCGATTGGGCCGGCCCGTTTTGTGGTGTGGCGGAATGCGTGCCATGGTGGCCGGATCGCTGAGCATGAACTTGACCAGATCCGTGTCGCGGGGAATGAACCGGTGCCTGCGGTGATACCAAAATAAGGACGCCCGCGTGTCCCAGGGATCGCGGACGATCGTGAACAGCTTGTGGCGCGCCGGATCGCTCAGGAGCTGGGGGTAACGCGAAAACACGCCCGCCGGCCAGTGTCCCATCACCACCGAGCCGGGCTTTGGCATGCGCTCGGCTGAAAAGGACGAACCGCGTATGCCATCGTCGCGGGTGACGCCCGTGGAAAATGTCCGGCCTTTCTCCTGCATGGCCAACCCGACGGCCGTCCCGGCGCACTTTGGCATGTGATGAAAGTACCAGACGACGACCTTCGGGTCGATTTTTGGTTTTGGTTTTGGTGGCGCCTGCGGGGGCGATCGGGGAGACTCGGGACGTCCTCTGTCATGCTGCTGCTGCTGCTGCTGCTGCAGCGCCGATGGTGGTGGCGGTGACGGTATCAGCAGCAGCCACAGGTTCGTCATACCAAGCACCACGGCGAACGCGATGAGCAACAGCCACAGAGCGATGCCTTTGGGACATTTGCGATGCGCCGTTTTTCGGACCAGCCCGGAAATCCGCAGCGTTTGCGGATTTAAAAAAAAAGCCCCGCCACGAATCTGTCCCCGCTGCTGCCGCCGCTGCTGTTTACAAACGCAGTCAGCAGCAACAACAACAACAAAAAAAAAAGAACCACGCCGTGCATCCACCATGCACCGTGCACCCATTCATGCAAACCACCGCGATCCCTTTCTCTATGTACCAGGGCGACGGCGGCGGCGACGACGACGACGACGACGAGGATCAATAATAGTAACAGCGAAAAAACGTAACGTCATGACGAGGACCGCTTGGCAACGGCCGCAACCCTGGAAAGACAGATCGGCAACGGCAGCAGCAACACGCCGCGTGGTCGCCCAATGTGCTGGAACTTTCTTGCTGCTCTTTGCGTACGCCGTATGGCCGGGAGTGCCGAAAGCAGCAGCCGCCACCGCCATCGAAACGGCTGTTGCTACACAGCAGGCGTGCGGTCTCCCCTGTTACCTCCCCACTGCGCAGCAGCTCGTGGACGCTGAGAATTCGGGAGTTGGTGCAAAGCCTCCCCCTGCGCCCGAGAATTACGGCGTGGACCAGCTTACGGCTTCCTGCGTGAGCCAATGTTTGGACAACGTCGAGTGGTACAAGTCGATGTTGACGCCGACGACGACGACAACAGACGGCGATCCGTCCATCCATAAGTACGCAAAGAGGCCCGATCCCGACGGCGACGACGGCGGCACCAGCAAAAAACCAAAAAATGGTCCCGAAAAGTTTATCGGCAGGATATGGTCGAGAATACGCACGCGCTTGGTGCCGCCGTCTGCTACTGCTGCTGCTGCTACTGCTGCGGCGGCCAGAAAGAAAGAAGCCAGCGGCGGCGGCGGGGACTCTTTGGATTCTTACAGCAGCAGCAGGTCTAGATGCAAAATCTGCACAGACAAGTGCGCCGCCGCTGTCTCTCAGCTCTACGATCCCGACATTCGAGGCGCCTTAGCCCACATGGAAAACAGCATGGCGAGTATGCGAGCGATGATGGATGACCTGTATGCTCAGTTGACAGCCTACGCCTGGGACTATTTGGACTGCAACTGCGCTGCTCTTCAGCTCATGTATGACGACGACGACGAAGACGATGGCACCTACCCCGAGGTCCATCTACCGGGAGGGACACCCTCCTCGGATCATCAGGATGCCATCCAAAAACTAAGAGAGAGGTGGTGCCGCTTTCAGGTGTGTCCCGTCCGCGCGCAGCAGCGTTCCGACATGGGTAAACTGTTGTCGGCTGCTACAAAACAAGTGTGGTCGGGGATGATGGCGGTAGACTATGCCGTCGGACTGTCCTGGGCCCCGCAGCTGAGCGACCTGACGAACGGCCTCTATAATAATGATGATGGTGATGGTGATGGTGGTGGTGGTGAACCCAACCCCCCTCCTCTTCCTCCTAATCCGTAGGATCCTGCTCCCGCTCGACACATACTTTTGCGCGCGCGCGACAAGTGAGGGGTTTTTGGTAAATATAAAAACATTCTACTACTTTTTCTTCTTGACACGTTTCTTTGCCGGAGCCTTGGCACGCTTCTTTGCAGCAGCAACAGAAGTCTTTCGCTTCTTTGCAGCAGCAGCAGCAGGAGTCTTTCGCTTCTTTGCAGCACCGGAGGCAGCCTTCTTCCGGGCGCGCACTGGCTTCTTTGCGGGAACCACCTTGCGAATGACAGTAACTCGTCTGACCGCCACCGCCTTCTTTCTGGGCTTGGCCACGACAGAGCGTCGTACGGGAGCAGCCTTCTTCCTCTGCCGTGCCTGCTGTCCTGTTTCAAATACACTGAGGAGTGCTGTCACCTGCTTGGTCGTAAACTTGCTGTCTGGGAACGCCTCCTCGAACTGTGCCAGCGCCCGGCGTCGGTTCGTATTTGTCGTCATGGTCGTTGTCGCGGTCGTCGTCGTCGTCGCTCCAAAAAAAATTGCAGCAGGGGGAAAAATTTTTCAATGGCGATTGTTGCTTTTTGTTGTTGTTGCTGGTGCTGGAAAGTCTGCGGATTTCCGGTCTGCGGGTTTCCTAAAATGATCGCGGAAGCGATGTGCGCGCATATAAATACTCGGCAGCAGCGGCGGCGTCGCGCACACAACAACAACAACAACAACAACAACTCTATCTCTCCTCTCCCCTCCCCAAAAAATACTCGTACGACAGCAACGACAACGATCGAAAAAAAATTAAAAAAAATCATGACCAGCACCACCAACGTCAGCCAAAAACGACCGAGGCCCAACTCGTCGTCATCGTCGTCGTCGTCGTCGTCGACCTCAAACTACTTTGCCAATCTGGCGGCAAAGCCCTTCGCGGCGCCCAGCAAAGACGACCGCAAGTCGGCCAGTGCCGGCGGCACCCGGGTCCTGGCCCTGGTGGAGAGCGTGTTCAAGCGACTTTGTCGCTCCGAGAAAAAGAACACTAGCTGGACCGAGCTCAGCATGCAGGTGAGGCTGGGTCGTCCCGACGTCGTAGTGGAGGATCACATCGGATACAACGAGACGGAGCATGCGCTGGTCTTCCGCATGCACGATCCCGACGAGTTGGATGCCGCCGCCAAGGAAGCCAAGGCGCAGGATAGGCCCTTCGACGCCAGCAGCATCGAGCGCACTCTGGTAGACACCTATGACCTCTCGAAGAGCATCTATGTGCGCTGGAGCGCTCCGGGGCTGCCGGGCAACGCGCCCCTGCCCGCTGTCGTACGCTTCGACGGACTCATCAGTCGCCCCTGGAAGGACGATTCTGGCAAGTGGAGGTTTGAGCTCAAGGCCAGCAACGTGACCGTGGTGAACGAATTGGCGGGCAGGCCTGCCGCCATCGCTGACTTCCTCAACGAGGTGGGTATGACCTCACCCCGCTACGTCGAGAAGCCTCTCTACAGCGAGCTGGACACCAAGCTGGCCGTGCAGGCGCTCAAGCGCCGCAAGGGGGGTCAGAAAGCGCGACTGGACGTGGCCCACTACGGAGACCTGCACACCTTCCCGATCTGTAGCATGGAAGACCACCGGGGCCTGCAACAAGCTTATCCAAAATGTACGGACCAGCACGGGTGTTGGGTCGCTTTCCGTAGTACCATCGCGTACGACTCGCTCTTCTACATGCGCGCGTCCGCCCAAGTTGCCGGGGGCGGAGGGTCGGGCTCGACCAAGACCCCAGCCACCTACGTCACCTGCCAGGACTACAACATCTGGATGAAACTCAACATGAGCATCTGCCAGTGGGACACGGACATCGACCCGGCCCAGATTCGCATCCCCGACATCGTCAGACACAAGGCCGTGAGGTTCGAACCCGAGATGGTCGCGTGGCCCGAGGAATGCTGGTCCATGGTCGTCACCAAGCCGGAACACTGGTTTCTGCTGGGTCCCCACCTCCGTTTCATGCGGGGCATGTGGATGTGGCGTCCCGACCTGATCGGCACCAGCAACAACCTGGCGAATCGCAGTCGCGAGGCTGCCGTCAAATCCATGGCCGGGCTGGCCACCGGCACCACCCAGATGGTGAATGCGGCCAATCGCGGCATGCTCATCAACGTGATGGAGTACCTGGGCCGTGCGGGACTGCCCCTCAGCCTGAAGGGTGCCTGCGAGGTGCTGGGACTCACCTATACCGAGGATGGACCCATCATATGCAGGGGAAAAAACGGCACCTCCAAGGACAAGAACGGGAACGCCCAGCCACTCGAAGCCCGCAACAAGGAGGTGGTGTGCCTGAACGAGTACGACGGCGACCTGTGGGCCCTGAACGACCAGACCATGGACTACTATGCCATCACCTGCCTGATGCCCCGCACCTGGAACGAGCAGGTTCAAATCGAGGCCCTGGTGCCCAAGATGAGCGAGCGGGACGTGATCCAGCTGTGCAAGTTCTCCCAGTTCGGCACCAGTGGCGCCCCAGATGCCACCAAGAACCAAAATGTCGTGGCCTACCACATGAACTGCAGCCAGCCCTGCTCCGCCACACCCCTGGTGTTTGCCATCGTGGGTCCCACCGACGACACCGAGATGCGCCGCTGGAACAAGGGTCGCGAGTTGGTGACGCGTCAGTGGCGCGAGGGTCCCTCGGTGCTCAACCGGCTGGCCACCGACATCATCGAACCGCTGCCCCAGGACGAGCTGGACCTCGTCGACGACGACGTCGACGTCCAACCTCCCCCCGCTAAGAAGCAGCGCGCAGCATCACCCGCCCCCCCGAAAGCCGTCGTGCTGCGTGAGATCACGCCGGCCTGTCCCATGTCGGACAGCGGCGACGATGATGGCTATTCTGGCGACGACGACGACGACGACGGCGGCGGTAGTGACTCTGAGGAAGGCAGTGGCGGTGCTGCTCCCGATGCGGATGGGGATATGCCCATGCTGCAGTAGTTGCTACTGCAGTTGTTGCTGCTGCATCCGTTACGGCTCTCCCCTCCCTCTCTCTCCCACCACCACTTTTTTCTTTTGCAAACAAACAAAATCTGTGCTTTGATTTCCCGATCCTGATTATGGTTTTACACCTTTTTCTCTGATTTCTGATTTGATTTTTCTTAAATTGTCTTTTTTGATTTTGATTTACCGGTGGTTCCTCCCTCCTCTGCCCAAAAAAAAAGAATTTGATTCTGCATCCCCTCTCGTCGTCGTCGTCATCATCATCGTCCTTCTTCTCGTCGCCACCCCCCCCCCTGCGCGCACACATAGATGTCAGTGGTCACAGCAGCAGCAGCAGCAGCAGCAGCAGCAGCAGCAGCAGCAGCCCGTAATTGCATGTTCATAGGAACGCATATGTATCTGTACACACACACACACACACACATATCCTCAAAGAGGAATTTTTGTTTTTTAAAAATGCGAATGCAATATGCATTCGTTTTCCCCGTCGTTTCCATCGTCGTCGTCGTCGTCGTCATCGTCACAGCATGTAGGTGAATCGTAGCGGGACCACCAGACCCACTGCCGTGGTGATGACCGTGTTTCGACTGCGAAATGTCACAAGTCTCGTTCCAACCACCTGTATCACAAATCCCAGATCCGCCTGGAGAGCGGCGGCGCCGCCCAGCTGGAAGAGGGCGCCGAAACCGACGATGATGGCGCTGTTGAAAGTATCAACGGGCGCCACCGGCAGGTCGAAATTGAACGAGTTGAGGCCGGTCCCCACGGGCGACGTGATGCCGAACACGGTCATGGACACTGTCACCAGGCTGCCCACCTGGAAAAAGGCCATCTGGCTTGTGGTGGGCACGCCCCCATAACGCACTATGGAGCTAAAGATGGGCGTATAGTTTCCCGAGATGCCACCGCCCGTGATGTCCCCCAAGTAGGCCACGATCCCAGAGACGTTCTGCGAGGTCCAAAATACCGTGCTCCCGCTGTCCAGGTTGGCGGTCACGTCGAGCATGACATCTTTGCTGGGGTCTGCGGCGCTGAAGACCGAGAATTCGTCGTCCGGGAACCGTGGAACCACTGAGATGTTGGCGATGGCGGCTTGCAGCGCTATGATCTGATCCTCCTGAGCATCCAATTCTTGTTGCAGCCTTCGGTCTCTGCGTCGACTGCTGCCTCCCGTGGTGGCCAGGACGACGCTGAGGGCCGTGACGGCTGCGATCCCAACGATCAGCAGCATCGCCAGCAGGGCCATCGCGATTTGAGCGCGCAGGCTCCAGCTGCTCTGCTGCCATGCGACCCCATTTGCAGACACCGCACGGTTGCGCATCGCCTCCAAAGTGGCTTTGTCGATGTTCGGTAACGTTCGTTGGTTGCGGCGGCGACGGTGCTGTGGCGGCGCTCCTGGTGGTGGTGGTACAAGATGTACGTTGTGGACGACGACATCGCCAACAGTATCAAATCCACTCTGTTGCTGCAGATTCGCTTCTGTCGTCATCGTCGTCGTCGTTCTAGTGTATCTGGATGCAGTTCCGTTCTGATGACCGTTCGGGTTGCCGTTCTTGCGCGCGCGAGATGGGACCGCGTTTGCGACTTCCGGGTTTGCGGTTTCCTTGGCTTACTGGTCTGCTGCCGCATGCACCATTTACAACAACAGCAACAGCAAAAAATCAGGAGGACACATTATGCACACACATACACACATGAATAACCCCAAAGATCAGCAACATCCGGCAGAGCGGCGGCCCAAGAAACGGCCCCGACTCTTCGGCGACAGTTTCCGGGAAAAAATGCGCAAAATGTTCTTTGAAAAGTACCGTCCCAATCCCCACGCCATGACGCGCTGGGCGCGTGCGGTGTGGTGCTGGGAAATTCCTTCGCTGACCGTGCTTTGCGGCAACGTCCTGTGTGATTCTCGTTTTCTCGACGACGACGACACCGAGAGCATCGTGTTGCCGCCAGCGGTGGTCGCGAAGGATGTGCTTGGTTACGTGGCGTGGGGTCGGAGCGTCACCGTGCTGGAAGACTTTCCGCAGCCGTCAGGCGCCGGCGGCCGCGACGACGGGACAAACAACAAACATATCGCCGCCGCCGCCGCCGTCGATCACGACGTCAAAGATGGACCGCTCGAGAGCGCCACCGTGATCGGATTCTATGCGATTATTACCATGGGTCAGCCCATGCTCTGTACGCATGGGGCCATTGACATCCTATATAAAGTGTGGCCCACACTACGCATCGTCGACCAAAAAGATGGTAACAAAAGGTGCCTTCCCCTTGACCGACTCAACTGGACTATCACATTGTCGGATCACGGACGAGACATTTCTACTGCTCTCCTCCTCTCGGAAGGAGGAAAAGAGAGACAGATGCAACAGCAGCAGCACGCCGAAGGGTTTCCGGACATCCCTCTGCCGGACGGTTGGTTCTGCAATGCGGTTGCGGACCCCCCAACCTCCCTTATGAGGGAATCGTCTCCGTTCCCCCACCACCACCGTATGAGTGCCCCCAACCCTCCGGCCCTGTGGCGACCCGACTGGAATCACGACAGCGGTCCCGGCAAAGTGGGGCCTCCTCCATTTGCCAGAGAGATCCATCGCCTCATATGGTATCGCAGCAAATGCCTGCTCGATCCGGCGGGCGCCATCTCCGAGGATACCATCGTGAGCAATTTTTGCCGATCCGGGGGTGTGACTCCAGGACCTCACGACCGGTACCTCACCAGACGTCTGGTAGACCGTGCCCTCTGTTGGCTGGGTCACCACGATTTTGTGAGTGTATTTTTCGACGACGACAAGGACGCCCCTGATGTGAATATGCTGATATATACCGATACAGTGCTGTGGCAGGAGCCGGTGACGCATCACAGCTGCTGGGGCGAAGAAGGTCGCGGCGTTCGAGAACGCTGGAGACGGTACCGCATATGCTCAGCCGTGGACGTGCTGTGTGACATGTATGAAAGGGGCAGTGATCAGCCAACGCTCGGGGAGATGATGGAACACCTGGGGGATGTTGCCTCCGAGCAAGACGTGACCGAAGCGGTGTCATGGCTCTTCTCGTCGTAGTCACTCGTCGAGAGAGCTGTCTGTATGTACTACTACTGGAAATACAACCCTAAAAAAAGACAACAGGAGATCCTTACCGGCAAGCCTTGGCTGCTGCTGCTGCGCTCATGACAATGGCGTGGCTCAGAAAGTCCAGGTCGTCGCCGATCTTCGTCCTCGCAGTCGCAGCAGTAGGCATCGCCGCTGCCGCCATTACGCTGCGGTGGTATTGCTTCCAGTGTGGGCCGAGCGCTTCTAACGCAGCATGGGCGGCGGTGGCCCTGTAATCCCCTGCTGCGTGGGAGAGTGTGTAATGAACCAAAGCGTCGGCCATCCGGCAGCGCTTTTGTGCGGTGTTTGTTGTTGTTTTAACTCTCCTCTGCACGGCGACTCCGTGCTGCCAGGCCAACTGCACTGCCTTGTGTTCCAGGAGTGGCAATGATGCCATCGTCGTCGTCGTCGTCGTCGTCGCCATCATCGTGTTGCGCGCAGCCATGGCATAGCCGATGGCTGCGTACCAGAGTGCTGCGTCGCCATCGTAGTGATCGCGCACGTTCATGCGGCGGCGCCGCCGATGATATTGTCTTTCCAATGACTGCAAACGGAGGCCTTCCAGACGTTTGGCCTCCAGCTCCTTGAGCTTGTCGAGATATTTGAATTCCTCGCGACGCCACTTTCCCGCCTCCCGCAGGTACTTTCGGCGGCGGGTGATGAGCTCGCTCCTGTCTGCGGCCCGTCGCATGTATATCTGCTTGATCTCGATGGCCTGACGGTAGGCTGCCGTCATCACCCGGATCTCGCGGTCGATCCCCTTCTCGGCGCTCATCTGTTGCTACTGCTGTGTCACGAACGAGCCGCAGGCCGCGACCGTCATCACAGCTGCGATCACTGTATTATTGCTGTTTGCAGCAGCAGCAGCAGCAACAACAGCAGCGACTCTGCAGGGAGGCAAGGTTTTGAAACAATTTCAGGATAGAGAGAGAGAGAAACGATGGACGACGACGACGACGATCACGGAACCGGCGGTCGCATGCTGCGACAACGCAGTCGACTGATGACGACGACACACCATCGCAAAAACGGCGAGCGGATGTCCCGCGGCGATGCGCGCGAGGCCCTGGATGGACGCCTGCAGGATTTGCGCGAGTGCGTTGTCGCAGCCCTTTTCAACAACGGGATGAAAAACGCCACCGTGCGGGACGTCCGTGCGACGGCGAAAGCAACGGGTCCGGCAGGCTGGACGATGACGAGGCGCCTCTATTCTATGACACACTGGAGGATTTTTCGCATTGTCGCAACTATATTCATTGTTTGGTGGTGGCTGCCCGCATTACCAACAACAACAACAGCGGCGGCGGCGGCGGCGGGTGCAACGTACTCTGGGTGGTGGACGAGAGTGTGTGGGGCAGGACTTTGGGCTCTGCTGATCGCGTGCTGCTGCTGCTGGCCGTCCGCCAGCAAGCGCATGCTTTCGTCCCTGGTGAATAGACTGTCGCCGACGTCTGTGGCGACTCCGCTACATAACCTGCTCGCAATCCCCTCGGTGGTAACCTCGGCGACGGCCTGGCTGCTCTCCAAGCTGGTGGGTGGCCTGTACCTGACCATTCGATTCGATCTGGAGATCGAGCGCCGGCGGCAGCTGCAGCGTCTTCGCGGGCGCTTTGGCTCCGTCCTGGAGAAGGAGCAGGATCAGTTGTGGAAAATAGCTGGCGCATTGGGCGAAGGATGGAGCGCGTACGGACCCCACGGCGACGAAGTGGATGGTGGCCTGGAATGGCAGCATGCCGTGCCGACGACCGGCAACGCAGGCGCCTCGGTGTCGTCGGGGCGGAGCCTTCCGAGGTCGAGGCTGGGCAGATGCAGCATCCTCCATTGGATGCTGATGGCAGCCGTGGCCATGAGCCTGTTGTTTGCCGTGGGTCTGTACGAGCATTGGTCCGGCTATGCGCAGCCGACGGTCGGACTGAACCAGGTGTGGGAGGCGGCCCTGCAAGACCTATCCGGCGCCACTGTATGATACTTTTTTTTTCGCGGCATTTTATGGCGCCACAATCGATAAAATAAAAAAATAGAGTTGGAAGAAGACGTTTATTGCTGTTGTTGTCACCACCACAACGACCGGGCAAGCAGGAACATAACAACAACAACGGGGAAAAAACTTGCCATGAATCTCGCCGAACGCCGGACAAACGACGGTAACAACAACAAAACACTTTTACTCATCCGTCGCATCCGACGGGCCCTGGTCCATGCCCAAGGCCGGTGCGAGGGCCGTCAGGGCCCCATCATCAGCACGGCTCTGGTGACGCACGCCATCTGTAACGACACTCCGTTGCGCAACCTATGCGTCAACTTTGCAAAGACCATGGCCGCTGCCACCATCGCTCCCCCCCTAGTGCTCATGCCTGCTGCCGACCGAAGAATGGTCGAGGGCGGCGATGTGATTGTACCCGGCCCGCATGCGCTGGTGACCGGACAACGCATGGCCCGTATGCTCCACTGTGTCTCAGTGTGTGTGCGGTGGCACTCCTTGTCCCGAGGCCTGCTGTGGGTCACCTCCTCGGAGGAGGAGGGAACCTCGCAGCAACAACAACAACAACAGCCGGAGCTGCGTGTGGGAGGGCCGGACATGGCTATGGTGGCTCATGCCGGTACGCTGCTGGCCCGACACATGGCCAAAAAACACGATCGACGACTACGCCGACCACCACCACCACCACCACCACCACGATCACGGCAAGGACAGCAGCAGCAGCAGCAGCAGCAGCAGCAGCGTGAGCAGGGGCGCATGCGGGTCGCTAAAGTCGTCACCACCATCTGTGGCGCCAATGGCGCGTTCACGCGGCTGGAGACGGACGGAGAGACGGGACGGGTCGTTGAATCGTCGTCAGGCATGGAAGCAGCCTCGTCGTCGCCGTCGTCGTCGGTGGTGCGGGAGGGCACCGTCCGCCTGGAAACCAGAGTGCGATTTGTGCGAGAGCTCCCCGTCACCCTGGTGCTGGGCAAGAGACGCAGCAGAATTCGTGAACAGCAACAACAGCAGCAGCAGCAACAGCAGCAACAGCAGCAACGTAGACCTGAGGGACAGAGTCGTCCGACCAAGCGCATTCGTCTGTCGTCGACACCACCACCACCTCCTGCCCACGACACCGCCAGCCGCACTCTACTCACACCGTACGAGTGACGCGCGCGCGCGCTTCTCCAGAATTAAAAAAAATACACATGCAGGCCCCGCCGCCCACCACCAAGCCCGCAGTGCTCCGTGGCAGCGACGGCGACACGGCGACGACGACAACGGCGCCACCACCACCATCACCACCGTCGCAGTGCTTCGGTCGGAGCCTGTCAGACCTGGCCGCACTGCCCCAACGGATGCACAAGCGCGAAGGGCCTATAAAAATTGGATACTCTACGGCAAGTGGCCATCGCATCTTGAGATACCGCACGATTACGAGCATTGGATGCGATACGGCAGCTGGTGGGGGTCCGGAGAGCAGCCCGCCGATCCCACCCCCGCCGAGAGAGAAAGCGCGGCACGCGAGAAAAGCTGAAACCGAACTTCCGTTGATTTTGCAAAATAATGAATTGGTGTAAAAAAAACATACGAAAAAAACTTCTTAAACCCCCCCCCTCAGACAGTGGCATCGCTGCTCAGCAACCGTAGCGCATCAGCAGTAATGCCTTGATCGGTCCGGACGAGACCCCTGCGAACACGAGTAGAATGGCGAAACTGATTGTTGGCAAGGAGCTCGGCGCGTGTCCCACGCAAAGCGGGGGGAGGATTGGGGTATAGCCCGCAGGCGGGGGGGGCGCGTGCTTCCTGTAACACAAAGCAGGATTCCGCATAGTCCGGCCCTGCAACCACTCCGACCCCCCGCCGCTGCCTGGGGATGAGCTGCCGGGCCAAGGCGTCGTGATCGCCAAAGTCGGTCCAGTCCAGGCGCGTTGTGCGTCCGGGCCAGTGCTTCTCCACGTATTCGAATACGGCGTTCATGGTCAGCTGCAGCTGGGACAGGTACTCTTTGCTGACCCCGCCGCCGCCGCCGCCTTCCTCTTCCTTCTCGTTGCGGTCTCCCTGCTGTTGCTCACACTCGCGGGAATGGTCGTTGACAGCACGCTGCTGGATGCGCTTGTACACCACCTCGACCGGCGCATCGAGATACACCAGCTGCGGCAGCAGGATGGCACGACCGGCTTCGGACAGCACCTCCTTGTAGAGCTCGAAATCCTTGGAGCTGATGTGGCCCAGGGAGGCCTGCACGGCAGCAAAGCACATATTTCCCAGCGAGGTGCGGTCCACCACCACCGAGTGGAATACAGTATTACCACCACCACCATGAGGACCTTGTGTGCCCGGGCTGTGGGACTGAAATTCGTCGTAGAGGGACGCGCGAATGATGGCCTCCCGAGACGTGCGGATACAGTTCTGGCACTGGTGGTTCTGGAACTTTGTGGCCATCCCCTTGGGGTCGGCATAGAATGCCTTCAGCCATAACTCGTTGACGTGTTCGTACAGGCTGTTATGCAGGCCAAACTTGGTGGTGTCCAGCCGGTGAAAAGCATTGGACAGATTGCCGCAGAGGGTCGTCTTGCCCACGCCGATCAGGCCCATGAGCCCCACGATCGCGATGCGTTTGCCCAGTTGCATGGGGTGCGGCATTTGCGTCAGCAAGTCGGAGCCGATGGCGGATCCGTGCCGTCCGCCGCTGGCGGACGGTGGGCCGTTTTTGTTCGCTGCTGCTGCTGCCGCCATCCCAACCTCCCTGGCATCCACTCTGGCAAACACGTCGTCGAGCTGATCGTGCACCCATCTGCGATACGAGGCGGGATCGGTG
>SDBT01004845.1_pt1 | contig 22767 bp, 17 predicted proteins | sample 2277101 | NCBI WGS metagenome assembly SDBT01 (sample SAMN10404973, study PRJNA504765) | marine sediment metagenome | isolation source: marine sediment core GS10_PC15, 103 cmbsf | place: Arctic Ocean: Southern Knipovich Ridge | collected 2010 | reverse complement strand
GCACAATGACAAACCGCTTGATCCACATTGCCACAAATATAAAAACAGATGCAGTTACAATTCTGGTAATAACACGCATTTTTCTAAAAAAGATAAAGAAAGAAGGTATTATAAAACCTCCTACAATAAATGACCAAAACCAGACAGCACTCTTACCCAGCAGAAGCTGGTTAAGAAGTTCCTTTTCTGGCTCTTCAGCTTTATATCCGATGGTCAAATATTCAGTAAAAGTAAAGTATGCATAAAAGAGGAGCAGGGTCATTAGTAGATAGCTGAGATACCGGAAATGCTTCTCAGTGATAAATTCTTCCAGGTGAAACAATTTCCTGAAGATTACCATTACTATAAGGATTGCAGCGGTTCCGGAGAAGATAGCGCCAATAACAAAATATGGGCCGTAAATAGTGCTGTTCCAGCCGGGACGAAGTGTTATGGAAAATATATATGACACTACAGTGTGAACAAATATGGCAATTGGAATAATAATGACCGACATGGTACGCATGCCCCTTTCCAGCCACTTTTTTTGTTCAAGGGTATTTCTCCAGCCTGCCGCAAGAAATGTATAAAATTTTCTCCTGATAGGCGATGCACCTTTCCCCAGGTCATCTCTAATAAGGGCCAGATCGGGAATAAGGGGTAAATATAGATATAAAAGGCAAGCAATAAAGTATGTTGTTATAGAAATAATGTCCCAGATTAAAGGCGATAGCAACCTCCCGAAAAGAAAGAGGTTTAATATTCTGTCAGGACGTCCAAGATCAATAAACGGCATCAATCCACCGATCATTAGACCCACAATAGCAATAACTTCAGCCATCCTGGTTATTGGTGTACGCCAGTGGGCTCCAGTTACCCGTAGAACAGCAGAAACTAATGTTCCAGCATAGCTGATACCAATAAAAAAGACAAAATTAACAATATAGAGACCCCATATAGTTGTATCATTTAATCCGGTGACAATTAGGCCAGCACGTAATTGTGTAATATAAGTATAGCCACCCCAGCCGATAATAGCTAAAAGAATCAATAAGAAACCATAGTATGCTTTAGAGGTATGATATAGAGGATAAAAAACAGAGTTTTTCAAACGTTCATTGTAATTATTATTTAAATCTGATTTCATTTAGCCCCACTTTCCGGCCATACTATTGATTCGATCTCTTTAAAATCCTGAGGATTTAACCCAAAATGCTCACCGTATCCTGGCAAATACCACACTCGTGGCTGGGTGCCCAGCTCTTCTTTATAACGGTATGCATTATTCTCATCCAGAAATTTAGAAAGCTTAACCACATGTTGTCCATTGCTTGCCAGGTCTCTGTTAAAATCACCCATATAGAGGGCTCCCATTGCACAACCTGTAACACAACCCGGTAGTTTGCCTACCTTCAGCAAATGTGAACAGAACATACATTTAGTAACTGTTCCCTTTGAAGCGGGTACTGGAAAATCAGGAGAATATTTTACTAATGCTGCTTCTGGAGGGAGGTCTGGTGTACCCCAATTAAAAAACCGTCTGTGGTATGGACAGGCTGCCATACATTGCCTGCAACCAATACAACGGGGGTTATCGATCAGGACAAGCCCCTCTTCATTATGATATGTAGCTTTTACAGGACATACTTTCACACAGGGAGCATTTTCACAATGGTAGCAGGGCATGGGCATGTAATAACTCCCACCACCAGGTAATTCCATTGTGATTACCTGTATCCATTCCTGTCCCTTGGGTACAAAATGCATTGCTATGCAAGACTGGGTGCACAGAGGAGGTTGATCTATAGTTACGCAGCCCTCACACTTTCTAAGATCTATTACCATAGTCCACTGGCTTACTTTAGCAGCAGTTTTTTTCTGTTTGGAAGTATTTGCCCCAACTTTACGAAATGTTTCTACTATTGGTGTGGCCAAAATGGCCATCCCCATCATTCCTGCTGAGATTTTCAGGAAATCCTTTCTATTCAGGTTCTTTTTATTTTTTCTTTTTTCGCTCACAATTCACCTATTCATAATAATGAATAAATCCCATTGAGATTTATATCCTCTTTTTTAATTATTAATAAACATTAATAATTTAAGAACCAATATATTAATTCCTGTCTTATCTCAAGTTCCTACACTTGATACATAATCTCAATGATTAAATCTATTAATAACAAGAATGTAACAGTTAATACAATATTAAAATATTATTAAATATTTTTAATCTTAGTTATTTATTATGTAATAGGAAACTTAAAATAAAGTTAAAATAAAATTAAATTTTTTTAATCTTACTATTTAATCTCACTATTAAATCTTATTTGGCCAAAACAAAAAAGAGTATTTGCTGTAAGAGTTACCAGGATGTTTCACTTCGGTATTTGCCTGAAATTATTTTTTATAGATTCAAGGGCAGGATTATCTTAACTGTAGTTCCTTTGTCCGGCTTGCTATCAACTTTTATATTACCACCATGTACATCTACGATCCCTTTGATTATTGACAGGCCCAGCCCAGAACTTTTATCTGTCCTGGCCTTATCAACGCGAAAAAACCTGTCGAATATCTTCGGTAAATATTTACCTGATATCCCGATTCCATTATCTTCTATTACTATCCTGGCATTGGTGTTTTCCTCATGCAGGCTGACCTTTATTAACCCGCCCTTCTTATTATACTTGATTGCATTATCCATTATATTTAAAAAAAGCATGGTTATAAGAGTCTGGTCAGCATTAATTTCCATGACTGGCCCTGAGTCGAGGGTGATCTTTATATCTTTTTTTTTGGCACTACTATTCATTTCATTGATGACATCCTCAATAACTATTTTTAGATCCAGTCTCTCAATACTGAGGTTATTCTTCTTCTCATCACTTCTGGCAAGTTGCAATAGTTGAGATATTAAAAAACTCAATCTGCTACTTTCCTTGCTAATGATCTCAAGTGCCTCTCTATAATCCTTTACAGTGCTGCCTTTTCCAAGCGCTTCCTGAGAATGGGCAGAAATGACAGCAAGAGGCGTCCTGAGTTCATGGGATGCATCAGCTGTAAACTGCCTCTCTTTTTCGAAAGCAGTTTCAAGCCTTTCTATCATCCTGTTAAAGGTCTTTGCAAGCCTTCCTACCTCATCATTGACTTTGGGCATTTCTATCCTCCGGGAAAGGTTTTCCCTTTCTATTGATCCTGCTGTTTTAGTTATAGAATCAATCGGAGACAGGGCCCTGCTTGCAAGAAACAGGCTGATCAATGTAGTAAAAAAAATATAAATCGGGATTGCAGTAAAGATCACTATTTTAATATTGTTCAAAGTCACTGTTATATGGGTGAGGGAACGGCTTATCCTGATCCATCCAATGAGTTGATTATCATAATAAATGGGCTCATCATAAAAATACCATTTACCTTTTTCTACTATCTCTACTTCTCTGAAGACACCACTTTCTGTCGGATAGTCAAGTATTTTTGGTTCTGTCCCTCCAGGAATCATATTTCCATGTAAATCAATAATGGCAAGGTTTGTATTTGGGCTAATAAGTTCATAGGTTTTAAAAATATATGAACCTTCTATATTGTCTTTTGATATTTCAAGATGGGTGACTGCATGCGAGGCTTCGTTTTTAATTATTTTTTCTTCCTCCTGGTACAATATCCGGGATAAATAATTATACATAAACAGGCTGAATAAACTGCTGAGGATTAAAAAAAGGGAGACAAAAAGAATTGTTATTTTTTCTCTTATGGTTAAGTTTTTCATTTCTTTGATTTAATCACTTATCCTGCACCCCCGATGGTATGGATAAATTTATTTTTAAACCTTTCGTCTATTTTTTTTGAGATATCTTACAATATCCAGGATTATACAATCATGATCTACTGATTCTGCATAATCCAATCCATTTTCCCCACCCATAGACAGGTCGACTACACGGCCCTCTTCCTTTAGCCTTTTTTTATGATATTAATAAGTTGTTTCCCCTCTTCTATAATTAAAACTCTCAACAGGGCGCATCAAGCAATATTCTATAATATTTTAAACAAGCAAAAAAGCTTAAAAAATTCTAATAAAATCTTAATTTTATTTTAATGTTAATAATTTAATGTTGTTAATATAAAATGCTACATTAAATTTAAAAATCTATAATTTATACTGAGGGGCAGTATTTTGCAATCATTAAATTATAATTTTAAAAATATGTTTTTCCGCTCCCAGTGATTCAGTTAAAGAATGGATATAAATGAAAGCAATAATATTAGCCAGAACGTCAATACAAGACCAGGAATTATTTGGTCATTCTTTAGAGGCTCAAGCTGCTAAATTAAAAGAATATGCCAGGAAGCATAGGTTTGAGATAGTGAAGGTATTTTCTTTTTCTGAAGGTGTTGGGCCCAGGATAAGAAAGAAATTTGAAATAGTAATTAAATACCTGAAAGACAATAAAGATGTCAGGGTTCTATTGGCAGAGAATATTAGCAGAGCTACTAGAAATTTTAAGGATGCCGTTGATCTGGATGAAATGAGAATAAATGATGGGTTAGAGATACATTTTACCCAGGAGGGTTTTTATATAAATGAAAATTCTACCGGAAAACAGATGTTTATATGGGAAGCTAAAGTGTTTTTGGGAAAGCAATTCTTAAATGGATGGGCTGACGGTGTCAAAAGAAGCAATGAACAAAAAATAAGGAAAGGTGAATGGAAAAACAAAGCGCCTATTGGATATTTAAAGATAAAAGATAAAGTAACTGGTAAAAGTAATATTATTATTGATAAAGATAGGGCTTTTTTTATAAAAAGAGCCTTTGAAGATTATTCAACGGGTAATTATTCTATGAGTGATATTGCCAGAAGATTGAAAGATTACGGATTAAGAAGTAATACTAAAAGAAATAATCCATTACACAAAAGCCAAATTCATTCTATATTAAGTAATCCTTTCTATTGTGGGATTATGAGGATCAATAATGATTTATATCCCCATAACTATAAACCGATTATTGATAAATTTCTTTTTGATAAATGCCAGGAAGTCAAAGAGAGATTGTCAAAAAAAGTTTTTGGATATACCAGCAAACCATTTGTTTTTAAAGGGCTTATAAGGTGTGCTTATTGCGGTTGTATGATTTCTACAGATATAAAAAAGGATAAATGCAATTATTTATTCTGTCCAAAATATAAAGGTGAATGTGACTCTATTAGAATAAGAGAGGAAGAAATCGTAGAGCAAATAGAAAATATTTTTAAGAAGTTAGTTATTCCTGAAAATGTTTTAGAAGAAATGGCCAAACATTTTAAATATAGTAATGAAGGTAAGGAACAATTTCAAAAAGCTCAAAAAAAAGCAATATATATAGAAGATAATAAAATCCAATCAATGTTAGAAGAATTATTAAATATGAGGTTGGATAATAGTATTACTCAAGATGGATACGATAAGAAAGCCACTGAATTAAAAAAAAGGCAATATGAGTTGAACGATCGACTTAAAAAAATTATTGAAGCAGATGAAAATTACTCAATGTCGCTTGTTTCCTTATTAAATATATGTTCCAGGGCACCTGAATTATTTAAAAGTTCTGGAGTTGAACAAAAAAGACAGCTTATTGATTTTATATTTTCGAATTTACAGCTTAGAGGCAAAAAGCTAGAGTACAAGCTGAAAAAGCCCTTTGATGTGCTGGCAGGTTTAGATTACCGTTCAAATTGGTTGGAAAGAGAGTATTCGAGCCTCAAATAAGGATATCTCTATGGCTGAATTCTGTATTTCTTGTTTATTCTGTAAGATTTTTACTATTAATAATCTAAATATTCTAAAAATTTAGAAAAATTATTCCACTCCTGTCAATCTTTTCAATCCTGAACCATCAGCATTCATAATATAGATTTCACCGGTACCGTCACGAAATGATTGAAAAGCAACCATTTTACTATCAGGTGACCAGGAAGGGAAACCATCGTCTGCCGGATTGTCTGTCAGATTAGCTTGTCCCGTACCATCAATGTTCATAATATATATTTCCCAGTTGCCATCGCGATATGAGTTAAAAGCAATCTTTTTGCCATCAGGCGACCAGGAGGTAGTACCATCTGCTGCTGCCGGGTTGTTAGTCAGGTTAGCCTGTCCCGTTGCATCAGCATTCATAATATATATTTCCCAGTTGCCGTCACGGTTTGATTCAAAAGCAATCATTTTACCATCGGGTGACCATGAAGGATCACTATCATCTGATGCCGGGTGGTTTATCAGGTTAGTCTGTCCTGAACCATCAGCATTCATAACATATATTTCAGTGATATTGTCGCGATATGAGTTAAAAGCAACCATTTTGCCATCGGGTGACCAGGAGGGATTACCATCGTCTGCCAGGTTGCTTGTCAGATTAGTCAGCCCCGAACCATCAGTATTCACAACATAGATTTCACCATTACCATCACGATATGAGTTAAAGATGATCTTTTTGCCATCGGGTGACCAGGTGGGGATAAAATCTTCTGCCGGATTGTTCGTCAGATTAATTAGTCCCGAACCATCAGCATTCATAATATATATTTCCCAGTTGCCGCTACGGTTTGATTCAAAAGCTATCTTTTTGCCATCGGGTGACCAGGAAGGATAACCATTGTCCAGTGGTTCATCTATCAGATTAGCCAGTCCCTGGTCAGGATTTTCTTCTTCAACAGGTAAAACTACTTCCCTACAACTAATTGCCATAAATAGCATAGAAGCTGCCAATGCTATTACTAATAATAACGTTAAATATTTTTTCATTTTATAAATCCTCTTTTTAAATTTAAGAATTAATATGATAATAGCCTATAATATTTGTTTTTTAATTCTTAAGCAAGGATATTTTTGTAATAAAATTCATTTTCCTCAAAGACTCTTTTAAGGCATATATGATCCTGCTTTATCCGTATCATCCAAGGAATTCTAATTCAGTCCGCATTTTTTAAAAAGTATGACCTTATTAAGCCCTCTTTTTCCTTAATGGTCCATACTGAATAATTCTTGGACCTCATCGTATCAATACCTGGAGCCGGCAGGAATGTGGTGACAAGCTCAATGATCCTCCCTTTCTCAAGATTTTTTGCTGCCTTGAGAATAGCCGCTATTGTCATCAGGTACCGGCTGTCCTGCTGCCTTCTTTATTTTATTTATCAGTTCATTAAGGGGAATATTACCGACAGATGAGATATTCTTTATGGTTGCGATCTTCGCTATTGATCTCCTTAAAATAGGATTTCTTAGCTTCTTAAAAGGCGGTGCAATAGCGATCAGGGTCTCTTCAAGTTCCGGATATGCATTCAATAAGTCAGAGACTTTAGTAAATGGGTCGATCTTAATATTTGTTTCTGGCATATGGCTCCCCTGATAATAATTTAAAATATGTTAATATCCCTTCTATTAATATCTATCACAAAACCAGTAATTAAAAAAATAACTAAATAAGGGCCATAAGATGCCCGTTAGCTGATTACGCAGGTTTTAATTTTTCTTGACAGGGGGACATGCCTAAAAAACTTTAGAAGAAAGATATTGTAATTATGTCTCAAGAGGTTTAGAGTATTAAGGTTTGAATGAGCAATTAAGGATATTTTTAAAAGATAAAAGCCGGAGATAGTGATTTATGCTGTCCGGCAGAAATAATTTGAGGTTTAATATTAATGGAAATTCGTAATATAGCAATCATTGCCCATGTTGACCACGGCAAGACCACATTGGTAGATTCACTGCTCCGCCAATCTAAAACAAAATTAGATAAGAATATTGCTTCGGTAGACTGTATCATGGACAGCAATGAACTTGAAAGGGAAAGGGGCATTACAATTTTTTCTAAAAATGCCTCCGTGGTCTGGCGCGGAACCAAGATCAATATTATAGATACCCCGGGCCATGCTGATTTTGGAGGCGAAGTTGAAAGGGTTCTAAAAATGGCAGAGGGTTCACTGCTTCTTGTTGATGCCCAGGAAGGGCCCATGCCCCAGACACGTTTTGTTTTAAAAAAAGCACTTGAACTGAATCATAAGATTATTGTAGTAATCAATAAGATAGATAAGCCGATCTCCGATATAAATAAGGCCCTGAATGATACTTTTGATCTTTTCATAGATCTTGGTGCTGATGAAAGTACTGCAAATTTTCCGGTTCTTTATACATCCTCAATAATGGGAAAATCCGGGCTGAAGCCCAATTTAAACTTGATGCAGGATATTACTCCATTATTTGATGAGATAATAAGCTATATCCCCAAACCAGATGGAGACATAGATCTACCTTTGCAGATGCTTGTGACTTCAATATATTGGGATAATTACAGGGGCCGCATTGCAACCGGCCGCATATATAATGGTAAAATTGATGCGGGCCAAGAAGTTATTCAAATAAACCGCTAGGGCCAGATGAAGAAATGCCGTTTGACTGCACTCACGACATTTCAGGGATTGACACAAACTGAGATTGAAGAAGCAGTGACCGGAGAGATTGTTTCGATTGCAGGGATACCAGACATAATGATCGGTGAAACAATAGCAGACATCAACACACCTATAGCCCTACCACTGATAAAGATCGAAAAACCTACTGTCAAAGTAAATTTTTCCGTAAACTCATCTCCCTTTGCAGGTAAAGAGGGCAAGTTTACGACTTCAAGACAAATAGAGGAAAGGCTCCACAAAGAGCTTGAAAACGATGTAGCACTGAAAGTGGAACACAATCCTTCAGGCGGATGGATTGTTTCCGGCAGGGGTGAATTTCATTTAGCTATTTTTATTGAAAGATTACGCCGGGAAGGATTTGAACTGCAAGTTTCGCAGCCAAAAGTCATCACTAAAATCATAAAGGGCAAAAAATGCATACCTTTTGAAGAAATTTTTATTTCAGTGCCAGAACAATATTCAGGCACAGTGATCAAGAAATTGGGAAACCGGTATGGCCAGATGAGTAAAATGGAAACGAAGGAAGGGATAGTATACCTTGAATTTATAATACCGACATCTGGTTTATTTGGTTACAGGCGGGAATTTCTGACTGACACCCGCGGTAATGGCATAATGAATACCCTTTTCTACAAATATATAGCGGATAATATTGAGTGGAAAAACCGTGAAAGAGGCTCACTGGTTGTATGCGAGGGTGGTATAACACGATTATACGGCCTTACCAATATCCAAAGCAGGGGTGAATTATTCTATGGCCCGGGCTCTACTGTATATAAAGGCCAGGTGATCGGGCAAAATTCCCGGAAGGAAGATATCTGGGTGAATGCCTGCAAGGAAAAGCAGCTGTCAAATATGCGTTCCAGGGGGGATGGCACCTCGGAACACTTTAATGTCCCAAAAACACTTTCCCTTGATGATGCCCTTGAATATATTGACAATAGTGAACTTGTCGAAGTGACTCCAAAATCTGTCCGGATACGTAAAATTGCCTTAACCGAGCTTGAATCAAAAAGAAGTAAAAAAGTCCTTGTAGAATAAGTAATGCCTGCAGGACACATGATACCTGTTTTAAGCTGGCTCCAATACTAATTTAAAACTTGGTAAGTGAATGCGGTGAAGTCAAATATTTTTTGTGCTTTTATTGATTATCATGTTATAATAATCAGTTGATGCAAAGACGGATATCCATTTTTGGTATCTGCCTTTAAAGTTTTATAGGTCTTGGACAGGAAATTTTTAACTTCGTTTATCATCACCTTAAACCATCGGAACATTAAATAATATTTGCATTGGAAGAAAAATAAAATGAATAACTTTGAAGAATTCGGGATAGGAAAAGAATTGTTAAAAGCAATCATGGAATTGGGTTTTGAAAAGCCTACCCCTATACAAAAGCAGTCAATTCCCATTTTAATAAAAGGCCGCCAAAATTTTATTGGCCTGGCCCAGACGGGGACAGGAAAAACCGCAGCTTTTGGCCTGCCCCTTATCAGTCTTATAGATTTGGGCTCAAGGACAATACAGGGGCTTATACTGGCTCCCACCAGGGAACTTTGCGCACAGATCACAAAAGATTTTGAGACTTACTGCAAATATCTTGGAGAAGTGAAAATAGTTGCGGTTTATGGAGGGGCAAGCATTAATTCCCAGATAAGCAGAATAAAGAAAGGCGTGCATATAGTGGTTGCAACACCCGGACGCCTTACGGATCTTATCAGGAGGAAAAAGATAGATATTTCTACTGTAAAATATGTTGTCCTTGATGAAGCTGATGAAATGCTGAATATGGGCTTCCAGGAAGATCTTAATGCAATACTTGAGTTTACCCCTGCTGCTAAACGTACTTGGCTGTTCGCTGCTACCATGCCTGACGGAATACATGCAATAACATCAAAATATTTAAGTGACTTCCAGGAAATAACCATAGGAGCAAAGAATGCTGCAGCTGAAAATATCAACCATATTTATTATGTAGTGCATGAAAGGGACCGTTACAAGGCATTAAAAAGGATTATAGATGCCAATCCCGATATTTTTGCAATAGTGTTTTGCAGGACAAAGATAGAGACACAGAAAATAGCTGAAAGGCTGATAAATGATGGCTATAATGCCGATTCCCTGCACGGAGATTTAAGCCAGGCAATGCGTGACAAGGTCATGAAGCATTACCGGGAAAGGTCCCTGCAATTGCTGGTAGCAACAGATGTAGCTGCAAGAGGTATAGATGTAAATGATGTGAGCCATGTAATAAATTACAAGCTTCCTGATGAAAAAGAGCTCTATACTCACAGAAGCGGAAGGACTGCAAGGGCGGGAAAGTCAGGAACAACAGTAACGATTGCTAATACGCAGGATATTTGGAAGATAAAACAGATAGAAAAACAGATAAATAAAAAACTTGTTTATGCAAAGGTGCCGGGTGGTGTAGAGGTATGTGAGGCTCAGCTTATGGCATTCATGAAAAAGGTACAGACAGTGGAGATAGACAGGGAGGAGATCTCCAAATACCTGCCTGCAGTATATGATGAGCTTAAAGATATTGATAAGGACGAGCTTATAAAAAGGCTGGTTTCCCTTGAGTTCAACCGATTCATAGAATATTACAGGGAAGAAGAAGACTTAAACATAGATTTTTCAAAGAAGGATCATATTAGGGCCAAAGGTTCAGATAAAAAAGGCAAGAGCATGTTTATAAACCTTGGCGCCATGGACGGTTTTAACCGGGACAATATGCTGGATTATTTAAAAGAAATGACGGGACTTTCTACAAAAGTGTTTGAGAGGATAAATATCAAGTCAGCTTATTCTTTTATTGATATAAAGGGCTCCAATATGCCGGATGTCCTTGCAGCATTTGAGAACGAAGTCTATAAGGGAAGGAAAATAAGGGTAGATAGTTCAGGCAGAGGCGGTACAAACCCCCGGAGGCCAAGACCATCCCAACAGGGTAAAAAAAAGTTTTTTAAAAGGCCCTCAAGAAAAAGATCAAAAAAACAAAAATATGTTTAGGCCCATTTTAAAGTCACTTCATATTTGATCCAGGTTTTTTTAGTCTCATCCTGGTCGATCAAAAAATTTTAATCTAAATTAATGAGATTAAATTTTATTTAATCATTTGATTATAAATGTCAGCTAGTAACAGTAAATTTTCCCCCATCTCCTTCATCATCCCGCATATCTGCATTAAATGCTGGTAAATAATCACTGATTTTTCCTGTTATTGTTCCATTAAACGGAGCTACCTCACCATATTTTTTGTTGCCATATTGTGCGAGGTTTGAACAGCAAATAATATCTAATATATATGGAATACCTCAATTGATCAAAATACTGGGGTGGCAGCCATAGGTATTGAAATTTTGAACACTATAATGGAAAGATTAGTAATTTTTTCCATTCATTTAAAAAGAAGCAGTGATAAATAATCAAAATTTTTGACAAAAATAATTAGTTGACGTATGTTATAGATTAATTTTTATATTAAAAGTGAGAGGTTTATGAAAGATAAGATGAAAGCTGCAGTTTTTGAAAGCGAAGGTAATCTAGTCCTAAAAGAAGTTCCGGTTCCATCAATAGAAAAGGATGATGATCTTATAATCAGGGTAGAATCAGCCAGTATATGTGGTACAGATGTTCATATTCTAGAAGTGCCGCCAGGATTCAAGGCACCGGAAGGTATAATCCTTGGCCATGAATTAGCTGGAAAAATTGAGGCAATGGGCTCCAGTGTAACAAATTTAAAAGTGGGGGATAGAGTTGTTATAAATCCTAATGACTATGATTGTACCTGCAGGTTTTGTAAGGCTAATCTTCCGAACCAGTGTGAAAATTTATATGCTTTAGGTGTCAAAGTAGATGGAGGCTTTTCTAAATACTGCAAAGTAACAACTAAAGTATGCCATAAGATTTCTTCAAAGGTATCTCCTGATGAAGCTGCTTTTGCAGAGCCTCTGGCCTGCGTGATCAGTGGAACGGAAAAAATAAAATTGCAGCCCGGGGATTCTGCCCTGGTATTAGGAGCTGGTCCCATTGGAATGCTTTATATGAAACTATTTAAAATGGCGGGAGCATCAAAAGTTATTGTTTCTGAAATATCCGGATACAGGAGGGAACTGGCAAAAGAAAGTGGCGCAGATTTAGCTATCGATCCCTCAAACGGGGATCTGGAAAATATTGTGCTCAAAGAAACCAATGGTGGAGCAGATGTAGTGGTGGATGCTATTGGCACCCAATTGGATATGGCGACAAGATTAGCAGGGAAGAATGGTAAAATCCTTTTAATGGGAGTGAATGAAAAAGTTCAACCAAAAATATCCCAAAGCCAGATTACTTTTAAAGAGCTTCAAGTTATGGGTTCCTGGCTTGCGAATGCTACTTTTCCTAAAGCAGTCAGGCTTATTGAGTCAGGGGGGTTAAAATTAAAGAAGCTAATAACTCACCGGTTACCTTTAGAAGAGATTCACAAAGGTATAGATTTGATAAATAAAGGTGAAGCTTTCAAAGTAATAATTAATCCTTAGAGAATCTTAAAGTATTAATAATATTATGGCACTATCAAGAAATATAAACATAATATATTGCCGGATATTTTTTTAATGCCGTGCTCTCAGTGCATAAACATTTTTAGAAATTATTACATAAAAGTTTCTTCAAAAAGTAGGAATATACTTTTAAGAATGCTTATTGATTTGCAGCGATAAAGCTCCTAAGAAAAAAGGTCGTCCAGATTTATATCTCCTTCTAAACCTTTGCTGGAAGGCCATTTAATCGTTATTTTATCCAATATTATAGTAACATTATTCTTTTCAACATTAATATTAATATGCTTATAATTGTTTCTGCTTTTCAAGATGTTTACCAGGCATATTGCTCTTTCCAGGCCATCGCCCATTTGATAGTTCCATACTTCATCTGGCTGGGACAGCCGGGAACCATCATATATAGACTGACTGGCCATACTTTCCATTAAATGGATTACTTCAGTATCGCTATATTTTTCACATCCTTTAATTGACACTGGATTTCTTTCAATAGCTGCTTTTATAAAAGGGTCCCAGCTGGTTCTCGAAAAATCCCTGTATGCATAAAAAGCTAGATCCGCAGTTGTGTTTTTAACTCTTAAAGATTCCAGATAGGAGATGATGTCTTCCCGCTCCATGTCATTTGTTAAATTAATCGGTTCAGTTTTTATAAAATTCTTATCCTTCCCTGGGAGTCTTGGTTCAAAATAATGAAATGCAAGCAGGGCAGCCAGGATCTCCTTTTTCCTTATATGGGAACAATCTAATTCCTCCATTAGCTTATTCATATTTATTTTATCGCGAAAATCAATCTTATGTGTTTTAAAATAATCATTAAATTTATTAAGGAAGATCCTATCTTTTATTGGTTTTGAATAAAATTTAGATTTATCTATTTCTGATAAAAGTTTGTTTAATGTGCTTTCATTTACCCTGAAAGAATTGGTATTTTCATGAGCATAGGCTTTCTCAGCGGCTATGTATCTTTTCTTGCCATTATAAGTATGTTCTATCTGGAAGCAGCTTTGAAGATGATTCTCCTGCCTCAGGAAATTACATAATATTTCATAATTAATGTCAGTTACCAGGAATTTCTGAAGTTTTCTTTCAACCCGGCCGTATTTTTGCATGTCCATGGTTGCATCAGGATATACCACATGGACATACCCGGAGTTATGGGAAACAATAGTGATCTGCTCATTTCGCATAGCCCTCTGGGCTTTTGCTGTGATTTCAGAACCATTGAACCACATGTTCTTGGTGATCAACCTTCTATTATTAGTTAGGATCCCATCCCTGATGTCAATAAAATTTTGAGAATGAAGGGGTGTTGCCAGAAGATATATGTCTTCCAGGGGAATTTTACAAATAATAAACAGGGCAGCTGCATATAGTGTAGATATGGATACGCACTCCCCGGCCCCTTTTTTAAAAGCGTCTTTATGCTTGAATGCCTCCATTGCTTCAATTGTTTCTGTTTTCCAGTATGGGATTACATTGGATTTATACTTGTCAATTCCAAAATGCTTTCTAATATCTATGTCAAAATAGTACTTATCCCCTTCGTAACCAAACAATGCATTACTTCTGCTGAGCACATCTTCATCCAAAAATGATTTAAATCTTGAAATTTCTTTCTCCTTGGTGGTAAGTCCCCAGGTTTCTAAGTCAAGATTAAAATCAAAGTTTTCTATGATAAATTGCTTAACCCTTAGTGTTTTTCTGTATGTTGTCATACTATCTATTTTTTTGAACCATGGATCTTCTTTCCAGGACCATATCAAGGGGGACATTATATTGGCCAAAACCAGACTGTATAAAAGTTCTGGAAAAATAAAAATTTCCATGTCAGACAGGGTGACAGCTGATGAGTACTTTTCTAAAATTTTTTTATCCATCATCACAAAAACTTTTTCCTTTATGATATTTAAAATAAGATTCTACTATATAACTCATGTTTTTCTATAATATTGTCCACAGTTATATTTTTAAAAATTAAATCATTATAAGTATTTTATCTCATTTTGGGTATATTTGATAAATATGCCTGAAATAGTTGAGAGAATTTGTACTTTTGCAGAAATTTGTTCAATAGTAAGTATTTATTTAATTTTTTATTGTTGTTACTATCGACTAAATATTGATTAGGCTATAAACCAAAAGAAGTAAATGAATAATGAGCTAATAGAAAAATTTGCAGAAAAATTTTTTAATGTTTTTTATAGCGGCCGCTGGAATGATGAAACCCGATATCTAATTTCTGATTTATCTGTCCGGGAATCTTATGCTGTCCAGGGCCTGGTCGCTAAAAAGAGGATAGCAAGAGGCGAGCGCGTGATCGGATATAAAGTAGGCTGCACCAGTTATTCCATTCAGTCTCAATTTGGATTGAATGAGCCAATTTTCGGCAAATTATTTTGGCCACATATTTTTGATGATGAAGAAGAGCTTGATTGGAAAAGGTATACAAATTGTGCGATAGAGCCTGAAATGGTTTTAAAAATTGGTAAAGACCTGAAAGGTGAAAACCTGCCTGACGGAACTTTAATAAGCGCTATAGAATATGTAAGCCCGGGAATCGAGATCCACAATTTTAAATTTTGGAATATGCCGCCAACCCTGCAGGAATTAATCTGCTCAAACGGTATTCACGCAGGATTGGTTGTGGGCAAAAGTAAAAGTTCTCCAAATAAACTGTCTTTTGAATCGGAATGGTTTAAAGCCTTTAAAGACGACAAAATAATTACCGGGGCAAAAGCATCTGAAATCATGGGAGGGCCCCTTCATTCACTGAGATGGTTGGCAGGGAAATTAGCCGAGCGAAATGAGGTATTGAAAGCCGGAAGTCTTGTTATACCTGGCTCACCGGTTGAACTTATAAATATTCGTAAAGATACAAAACTAACAGTCCTCATTGAAAAAGTCGGAAAAGCTATTGCATATTTTAAATCTTGATCAGGAAACTCACATTCATATCCATAATATTACATGATATATCTAATCTCTTGATCAAATGGTATGGGCTCGTATTATCCAACTATCTCTATAATACTATCCGGGCCCATAGTAGGGCATAATACATTACAAAAAGCAGTAGATATAAATAAGCACTGGTTCCAGTTAAAACTCGGTCTCGGAGGTGTATCGGCTGATAATATTCAGGATTTTTATAGGATCCCGATCGGTAGCATTGTATTACATATTACTTATGAAGTACCCGGATAATCTACCAGTATTATTAGGTTTAACAAGAACATTTGAATACCAGGGATATTAAGGCAACAAAGTCATATTTGTCTAAAATTGCCGGCTGTAATGGGCAAGCTAGAACAGTGTTATTGGTCATTATGGAGATATTTTTATACCAGGATTAAATAACCAGGGTAATTCTCTGGATAATCATATTTACATGGCCTAATACCCGATTTCAAGCGCTTCCTCAAGCGAAGGGATTAAAATATGATCAAGTTTTTCGGAATATGCCAGATCATTGGGGTGCAGTCCGTCTCCTGAATCATAATTTGGATCCAGGGTCCTGTTTCCATCACTTACCCTCAAAGCTGATTCCAGATCTAAAACTGATAAATTCTCATCTCTGCAGTATTCTTGTATCCAGTCATTATATTCCAGAATAGATTCAAGCTGGCCTTCCCAATTACTGGGATTATCTGGATCAATAGGAACAACTGTTGTCAAAACAGGAATTACACCTTCACCTCTACAAATATTTACCCAATCTCTGATTAAATCCCTATAACTTTCCATAGAGGAACCCATTTCTTCGGGTGGAAAGTAAGCGGCACACTCTTTGATTATCATAATATCTGGCCTGTCACTGGAGATTACGTCCCTGATGCGGTAAATTCAGACCGTATTGACGAATCAGGGTAATATGCTCTAAAGCTAGTATTGCAGTTCTCGGGGATTGAAGAAGATATGGTTGCCCAGATAGATGAGGATTTAAAAAATGTAGAAGTGAATCCGTAGAAACTATTAAAAAGCAGTTCCAGGACAGGCTGTTTGGATGACAGGTCTTCATCCTTAAATTCTTTTAGAATAAAAGTATTTTATTATTATTCAGGATACCAATAAGCCCTGAGCCAGTTATGCTTCCTTAGCTTTATCATGATGTCTTCGGGTAGGGGCGGCATATCTGAAACTGCTGTATTTTCCATTACATAGCCAACCTTTGGCATCCCCGGAATAACCGTACTTACTGAAGGTTGGTTTAATACAAATAACAATGCGGCCTGTGGTAATGTCAGCCCTGTATCTTTTATATCTTCCCTGACTTTTTCTACACGCTCTAATGCTTCTCTCAATCTGTCACTTCTAAAATAGACACGCCTTAGATCCCCTTCTTCAAATACTGTATCGATGGAATATTTACCAGTAAGTGCCCCTTCATCAAAAGGCATTCGACTTATTAAGCCAATATCATACTTTTCTGCAGTTGCCAATAATTCAGCCACAGGCTCTTGCTCAAAAATATTATAAATCACTTCCACTACATCGACCAATCCATTTCTCATCAGGTCTATAACACTGTTTTGGTCATGTTCGGGAGTTGAAATCCCTATGTTTTCTATTTTTCCTTCGTTTTTTAATTTCTCAAGTATTTTCAGGGGAGTCGGGTTATTATTCCATGCACGCGTCCAGGTATGCAGTAAAAGTATATCCAATTTATTTACACCGAGATTTTTTAATCTCTCATCGACATCACTCCTAATATAACTATCAGGGTAACGGTCTTCACCTGTGCTGTATGGTGAAGGTGGCCAGGGGCCCGGAAGGGGCTGTGTCTTGGTAGAGATATAGATTCTTTTACCCGCACCCTTGATAAACTTTCGGATTATCCTCTCACTTTTACCATCGCCATATTCACCAGCTGTATCAATAAAATTAACACCTTTTTCAGCAGCAATATTCAAAGCCTTGATAGAATCTTCATCGCTCTGAGTGGCCCAAAATCCTCCAAACTGCATTGCACCAAAACCAATTTCAGATACCTTATACCCTGTTTTACCCATTACCCTATATTTCATAATAAATCCCTCAATTAAAATACATTTTCATTTTTCAGTAAATTATATTGTCCTATTCCGGCCGGGATAATAAATATATTAATATATACCCATTGCCTTTTTCCATCTTTTAACAAGTTCAGCTGCTCTTTCAGCAGTGCAATTTGATGAATAGATATCCCTGAAGATTATCTCTACAATCCCGTTTTTAGTTGCATCCCTGGTTTCTGCAGCTTCTTTTTCCACGAGGTCCCAATTAGGTGTTTCACTGCTTACATATGCTGGAACAGGTTTACGGCTGTACACATATTTATTCCCCAGCAGCTCACCGGCTTTTTTAAAATCAGACCATCCTGAAATTGAAACTGTTCTCAAATTTGGAATAGCTTTTGCAATATATTCAAACCTATCTGTTACTTTTTCACAGCAGCCGTAATAAGACATCCCAAACATATTTGCAATCTCTGCAATAGAAGGAAGGAAGAATTCATTAAACATTGAAGGTGAAAAAGGTTCAGCTTCCTGTGATTCCGGCCAGCACCAAAGGTCCTTAAATCCTAATTCCTTATCAGAACCCGTAGCAGGCAATCCGGATACATACCCATAGCTTGATGGGCCCGCTAATTGATTATCTGAATTAAAATCCAACAGCTTCTCAGCTAAAAGAAAATTATAAAATCTTTTTCTGTCTTCAACCAGGAAATCACATAATTGATGTAACTTATCTGGATGATCAAAGGCCCACAGCATCATATTCTCAGCACCCAAAAGCTTGAAAACATCCCAGGTTATACCAATAAAATTATTCCCTGTGAAAAACTGCGCCCCGATATCAGGGTTAAAATTATCATAATTTCCGATTATTACCGGCATTATATCCCCGAATATTTCTTCAAGCTTTGCTTTGAGATCAAGTGTGGGTTTTCTATTTATTTTAAATTTACGTGGAGAAAGTTTATTCAGGTCATCAGGGTTCTTTATAGGAAAATTGGATAAATATGCAAGGGATTTCTGTGCAGCATAATGTTCCTTGATTTCTATTTCACCATATTTTTTCCCGGTTGCCTTGAGCCCGGGATCCCACCATGCAAGCCTGAAATAAGGTTCAAAGACTATATCATCACCCATTTGATCATACTGCCTGATATTATATATGAACCTTGATTCTACACCTTGAAGGTCAGGGTCCTCACATTTAAAATCATGATCTGCAAGATAACTTTCTAATGAAAACGGTTCAAATAGGATCATCGGGCGTTCAGGTTTGAGATCGTGGAGTTTCCGCCATAGCTCTTTTCGTTTGGCCATATCATCAAGAGATGCTATTTCCATATAATGCCTGGCCAGTTCCCTTAATACTTTTTTGTCATTATTATTTATTGATTTTGTATTCATGCTTTAACCTCTATGTCTTTTTATATCATCTTCTATATCCATAATAAATATTTTTTTCAATTAATCCCGGTCTCCTTCTACTATTATATGAATTTTGAAAATATAGTAAATTTTTTTAAGGTAAATAATATCCTATTTAAAAACATTTTTATTGCTCATCAGTGATATTATTTTTTGGCTGGCCGCCATATGTAATATTAGGACCGCAATGATGGCTTAAATAGGGGATGTCTTTATTCCAGGATCAAGTTTTTAATTATATTAAAGAATAAATATTAAACTTGAATTATTTTTTCTTTACTTCTTGAAAAAGTCCTTTATATTATAATTTGAATACTGTTATAATCTTTTAGATTATTTAAAGTCATATGTGTAAAACTGGTTTCAAGAAAGCCAAAGGGAATGGATGAAAAAATGAGTATCAAACAAAAGATTTTATTATGGTTAAGAGCTATAAGGGCACCGTTTTTTTCTGCAACAACATTGGCTGCTGTAATAGCAGCAGGCCTTGCATATTCGGAAGGTAATTTTAGCTGGTTTTACCTGGTTGCTGCAATATTGATAATTGCTGGATCCAATTGTGGAATAAACCTTATAAATGATTATTTTGACCATAAGAGCGGAAATGACGAGATCAACAAATATTCTAATCCATTTTCTGGAGGCAGCAGGGTAATACAGGAAAATCTTATAAAACCCAGGGCAATCCTTATTGCAGGTATCGTATCATTTATAGTAACGGCCTTAATAGGGCTATATTTTGTAATATTTATTAATTATCATCTTATCTGGTTCGGGCTCGCAGCAATTTTACTGGGTTATTTTTATACTGCAAAACCATTGAGATTAGGTTACAGAGGTATTGGAGAGTTAGTGGTGTTTATAAAATCAGGACCTCTTGCTGTGCTTGGCACTTATCTTCTTTTTACGGGCAGGCTCAGCCTTGAGGCTTTTCTGGTCTCAATATCCCAGGGATTACTGGTGGCCCTGATCTTATTAATAAATGAGTTTCCGGATTATGAAGCAGATAAGGCAGTTGGAAAAAGGCACCTTGTGGTAAGGTTTGGCAGAAAAAAATCAAGAATAGTTTATATTATCCTGGTGGCAGCAGTATATTTATCTATCCTGATCCCTGTTGCGCTGTCGATATTCCCAATATACTTATTATTGACTCTTCTCACTATCCCATTTGCGGTACAGGCATCGATAGTGGCATTTAAAAATTATAATGATGAGAGGGCAATAATACCAGCACAGGCAAAGACGATTATTTTAACATTGTCCTTTGGGATAATGCTTACTCTTGGTTATGTACTGGATAAGTTGATTAGATAAATATTTTACTGATGACCGAACAGCAAGTAAAAGATATTTTCAGGACTATATCAAGAAAGTATGAATCCTCAAATCTTATAATCAGCCTTGGTCTTGAAAAATACTGGAGAGCAAGATTTAACTCTTTAATAAGAGGAGATGAAGCCCGGATCCTTGATGCATGTTGCGGTACAGGTAATTCCACTTTGGCATTATGGGAAAAAACGGGAAGAAAAGCTGAGATACACGGATTGGATTTCTCTGCAGAAATGCTTGAAGTCGCAAGGGATAAAATAAAAAATACTGCTATCCAGGATGAAAAATCAAATAAAGATAAAATCTCTTTTGTTAAATCAGATATAAGTTCCATACCATTTAAAGATGATTATTTTAACCTGGTGACGGTCATATTCGGGATAAGAAATGTAATTAATAGAAAAAAAGCATTAAGCGAACTTTATAGAGTTACGATCCCGGGAGGAAAGATACTGATCATGGAATTTAATATGCCAACAAATAATCTGCTTAAAAGGATTTACATGATTTATATGAATATGATCCTTATAAATTTGGGCACGCTGGTCACAAAAAACCGCAAAGCTTACAGGCATCTTGTCCGGTCAATAATAGGTTTTCCACAAGTCGACAGGTTTACGAAACTCATGGAAACTGCCGGATGGAAAAAAATAGTGAATTTAAGCATGAACTTTAATATTTGTGTGATCTATGAAGCATATAAGTAAAGCTTTGCACCAGATCTTGAAGGAATTAATATGTTTAAAAATATAAATATATTTACAAAACCTAAAATGCTAACTTATAATAAAAAGACCGATTTAGGCTGTTAATAATAATGGTTGATCTAAATAAAGAATTGATTGCACCCTGTGGGATGAATTGTGGTATATGCAGTTCATATCTTGCATATAAAAACAATATACCCAGAAAAGTAGTATCCAATTGTATAGGTTGCAGGGCAAGGAACAAGCAGTGTGCATTTTTAAAGAAGAAATGCAGGGATGACTTAAAATTACTGAAAGGTGAGATAGAGTTTTGTTTTGAATGTAATTATTTTCCATGTGAAAATTTAGCCAAATTGGATAAAAGTTACAGAGAAAAATATGGGATGAGCATGATCGATAATCTAAAGGAGATCAGGAATAAAGGTATAAATCACTTTATTGAAAATCAGGAAAAAAAATACAAATGTCAAAAATGTAATAAATTGATATCTGTCCACAGTAAAAAGTGCTTTAATTGTGATAAAATCATGAACTGGAAATCCTGACAGAATAAATTAATCACAGCAGGCATCATTCAAAAACCATATAACAATTGATATATAATGAATAAATCTGTGTTTAATTCGGATATGGTGGTCTACATAATTGCTGGCCACATCCCAGCGCACCAGCTTATATAGATTATAATGGTAAAAAGTTAAAAGCCATAACTTGTGCAGCTAAATATACTTTTGAAGAAATAGATAAGTTTTATACGAGGCAGAGTAATATTATATTAGGACTATTTGTCACCGTACACAGTGTTGGAACTATTATAATGACCTCAAATAAGGATATTATTTGAACCTTAATATCTTTTTCATATATAATAAAACATGTTACGGTAAGGTATTTCTTGATTTTCTTTGCTAACTTTTAGGAAATACCAATATATTATAAATGAAGATAATCAAAAATCTTTTAAGGAAAGGAGAAAATGGTAGCCCACACGAAAGTTAGTTGGAACAATATCAAGAGAGATGTTCTGCTATTAAATAGGTTAAAATTTGCTTAAATAGTTAATACAATATTACTGCCTACTTACTGCAAATAATAAATCGAATAACGCGAATCATCAATGTCAATTTCTGTTGCTTCTGGCTGAACTTCAAGTGTTTTGCCATCTGCACTAATTCTACTTAATGTATCCCAGGCCATTCCATCCTCTAATGTTACATTAGATTGTGTATATATTCTTCCCCCATCATCAGTCCACTCAGAAAGGAACCGGACACTCCCTCTGTACTCATTTCCAGAACCATCTGAATTATCATAAGCAGAATAAGTAATAGTTCCATCAGTTTCCT
>SDBT01004843.1_pt1 | contig 22770 bp, 20 predicted proteins | sample 2277101 | NCBI WGS metagenome assembly SDBT01 (sample SAMN10404973, study PRJNA504765) | marine sediment metagenome | isolation source: marine sediment core GS10_PC15, 103 cmbsf | place: Arctic Ocean: Southern Knipovich Ridge | collected 2010 | reverse complement strand
TGCCGATGCGCAGAGTCGAACTGCGGACCTACTGATTACGAATCAGTTGCTCTACCACCTGAGCTACACCGGCATGGGGCGCGATTATAGCGCATTCGTGCGGGATGCGAAAATAACTTCTGGTTTAATTATTATTGGCTTACATCATGCATAGATATTATGTCTTGAATTTTCAAGGCAATGGTTGATACTAACGGATGAACAATGGATAGCGAGAACAATATGGTGGAATCGATGGAAGAAACACCGAGGCTACAGGGCATTGCACAAATGTTAGTTTTGCAAGGATTGCTGGGTGAGAAGGCTGCAAGCCAGGCGTATGATGCGGCAAAGAAAGAAGAAATGCCGGTGGTGGAGTATCTGGTTAGCAAAAAAATCTTAGCGGCACGTGACATTGCTCAGGTTGCCTCTAAAGACTTTGGGGTTCCACTATTCGATTTGGATTGTTTTGATAAAGAGATGATCCCCTTCGATTTAGTCTCGGAAAAATTAATTCAACGTCATCAAGTTATCCCATTATTCAAACGTGGTGAGCGTTTGTTTATTGCCATGAGCGATCCAAGCCGGCAAATTGCCTTGGATGAAATAAAATTCCAAACTGGCATTAATACGTATAGCGTTGTGGTTGAAGCGGATAAGTTAGAAAAATTTATCGAAGCAACATTATCTGCAAAAGAATCAGAAGCGATGGATGAGTTTCTGGACGACAGTGAGCTTGATAACCTCGAGTTCAGTTCAGCCGATGAAACCCAACAAGATGATGACGCAGATAGTGCCACTGATGATGCGCCCATCGTGCGCTTCGTCAATAAAATTTTATTAGATGCGATTCATAAAACTGCGTCTGACATTCACTTTGAGCCGTATGAAAAAATGTGTCGCGTGCGATTTCGAATTGATGGCGTGCTTTATGAAATCGCTAACCCACCTCTAAACTTAAGTAATCGTATTGCTTCACGTTTAAAGATCATGTCGCTGTTAGATATTTCTGAACGTCGTGTACCGCAAGATGGTCGCTTCAAAATGAATTTATCACGCAATCATGTAATCGACTTTCGCGTTAGCACCTGCCCTACCGTGAATGGCGAAAAAATTGTAATGCGGGTCTTAGATCCTACTTCAGCTACGCTCGGGATAGAACATCTGGGTTTTAATAAAAAACAACGTGATATGTTTAACAGTGCCATTCAGCAACCGCAGGGCATGATCTTGGTAACTGGACCAACCGGTTCGGGTAAAACCGTAACTTTATACACTGCACTCAATATTTTAAATACCACCGAAAGGAATATTTCAACCGCCGAAGATCCTGTTGAAATCAAATTGACTGGCGTAAATCAAGTTAACATTAATAACAAGGCTGGACTTACTTTTTCCAGAGCCTTACGTTCATTCCTACGACAAGATCCTGACATTATCATGGTCGGAGAAATGCGGGATTTGGAAACGGCAGAAATCGGCATTAAAGCGGCGCAGACAGGTCACTTGGTGTTATCGACTTTACATACAAATAGTTCACCTGAAACCTTAACCCGTTTAGTGAATATGGGTATCCCAACGTTCAATATTGCTAACACTGTTTCGTTGATCATAGCCCAACGTTTAGCAAGACGACTCTGTGAAAACTGCAAACAAGTGGACAAAATCCCTGATGAAGCATTAGTGGCAGCAGGATTTTGTGATGCTGACATCGGCAACGTCGAATTATACAAAGCCAATGGCTGCGACCAATGCACTAACGGTTACAAAGGACGAGTGGGTTTATATGAAACCTTACAAGTCACTAAATCGATTGGTGAATCAATCATGAATGGCAGCAATTCAATGGAAATAGAACGCCAAGCAATCGAAGAAGGCATGACTACCGTCCGTATATCGGGTATTGAAAAAGTCAAAGCCGGCATCACCGGATTGGAAGAAGTTAATCGAGTCACTAAGGACTAAACTATGGTATCTAAGGTCGCAAGGAGTCAACCTAAAACTGCCCTCTACGTTTGGCAAGGCACGTCTAAACGTGGTGATAAATTAACGGGAGAAATGACAGCAAGCAGTATCAACTTAGTTAAAGCGGAACTTAGACGCCAAAATATCGCACCTAAAAAGATTAAGAAGAAGTCCAAACCACTATTTTCAAAATCAGCCAGTAAAGTGACCCAAGGTGATATCACCATATTTAGTCGCCAAATGGCCACGATGTTGGCAGCAGGTATTCCGTTAATTCAAGCCTTCGATATTGTCGGCCGTGGTTCAACCAATAAGTCTATGCAAACTTTAGTTGCAAAAGTTAAAGCGGATGTTGAGTCGGGGACAACTTTTTCTGAGGCGCTCGCTAAGCATCCAAAATATTTTAATGAACTATTTTGTAATTTAACTGATGCTGGCGAACAATCCGGTTCACTCGATGTGATGTTATCTAAAATTGCCACCTACAAAGAAAAAGCCGAATCCTTAAAAGGTAAAATCAAAAAAGCCATGTATTATCCGGCTGCCGTGATTGTAGTTGCTTTTTTAGTAACAGCCGGGCTATTAATTTTTGTAGTCCCTCAATTTGAGTCCTTATTTAAAGGCTTTGGCGGTGAATTGCCGACACTCACACAAATAATTATTCACCTATCAGAATTTTTCCAAGCCTATTGGTGGATTATCTTTGGCGCAATTGCGGCCACTATTTTTGCCTTTAACAAAGCCCGGATGCAATCAAAATCCTTTGCGCACTTTATTGATCGTACTTTACTTCAATTACCCATCATTGGGGAAATACTCACAAAAGCCGCCATCGCACGTTTTGCGCGCACCCTAGCTGTTACTTTTGCTGCAGGCTTGCCGTTGGTCGATGCTCTTAAATCCGTTGCCGGCGCCACCGGTAATATTCTTTACGTCAACGCGACCAACACGATCCGCGAAACGGTTTCCACCGGGCAATCATTACAAATGTCCATGCGTAGCACGGGACTGTTTCCCAACATGGTCATCCAAATGATTTCCATTGGTGAAGAGTCCGGTTCACTTGAAACCATGCTAAGCAAAGTTGCAGACTTCTACGAAGAGCAAGTGGATAACGCCGTAGATTCCCTTAGCAGTTTGCTAGAACCCTTAATTATGGTGTTGTTAGGCGGACTCGTCGGCGGCTTGGTAATTGCCATGTACTTGCCTATCTTCAAGATGGGTAGTGTGGTATAAATTCGTTATGATCGATTTGTTTAGCGCCCACTCTACTCTCTACCTGTTTTCCGTCGCACTGTTAGGTGCGTTGATCGGCAGCTTTTTAAATGTTGTCATTCACCGCCTGCCTCGCATGTTAAAAGATGCCTGGAAAATCGAGTGCCGAGAGTTCTTATCACTCCCGGGCGAACAAACCGCAGGACAACGCTTTAACCTCTTAGTACCCCGTTCGCATTGCCCAAACTGCCAGCAACAAATCAGTAGCGTGGACAACATCCCCATTATCAGCTACTTATTTTTACGGGGTAAATGCCGCCATTGCAGCCACTCAATTAGTCTACGCTACCCCATCATCGAATTTATCACGCTGGCATTGTCTGTTTTGATCGCGTGGCAATTCGGTTTAAGTTGGCAAACTGTGTTTTCGCTGCTGTTGGTGTGGAGCTTAATTGCTTTGATTGTCATTGATCTCGATCATCAATTATTACCAGATCATATCACCCTACCCTTGCTCTGGTTGGGCTTATTAATCAATTTACAACACACGTTTGCTTCACTGCCTGATGCGGTGATTGGGGCTATTGCTGGGTATTCAGTCTTATGGCTCTTCACCAAAATATTCTACTTAATCACCGGCAAACAAGGCATGGGACATGGTGATTTTAAGCTACTTGCCGCACTCGGCGCATGGCTTGGCTGGCAGTTGCTACCACTCATTGTTGTATTATCATCATTTGTCGGCGCCATGATTGGCATTAGTTTAGTCGTGTTCAAACAACACGATCGCGACAAGCCTATCCCCTTTGGTCCTTATTTAGCAATTGCCGGCATTATCGCCCTATGCTGGGGTACACAAATCAATGCTTGGTACCTGGGCACATTGATGTAGCTGTGGTGTCAAGTCTTGACACCACGCATATTGGTAAGCCCGCTCGACTTCTCGTATACTTCCGCCCGATATGATGATATTCAAAACCAAATGCCAATACCGAGCCTGGATGGTGTGGCTAGTCGCGGCGATTTTCTATGCATACGAATTCTTTTTGCGGATTTCCCCCAAAGTCATGGTGCCAGAGCTAGCGCAAGCGTTTCATGTTCACGCCACTCAAATCGCCAACCTGTCTGCAGCCTACTACTTTGCGTACGCCATTATGCAGATCCCGGTTGGGATTTTGCTAGACCGCTACGGCATTCAACGCTTACTGACATTCGCTGCCATCTTAGTCACTAGCGGCAGTCTATTGTTTGCTTCCACTCACAACTTAGCCGTGGCAGATATTGGTCGAGTGTTGATGGGCATTGGCTCTGCATTTTCATTCGTGGGTTGTTTAAAGTTAGCGAACAATTGGTTTTCATCTAAGCATTTAGCGGTCGTGATTGGTTTAACCAATATGCTTGGCGTATTTGGCGCACTCAGTGCCGAAACTCCTCTCGCTTATAGCTTAGCGTTATTCGGCTGGCGCCATACTATGGTGATCACAGGATTTTTTGGAGCCATTTTAGCAATTTTTATTCGTGTCGTTGTTAGAGATGATCCCACAGCATACGGTTGCCCACCATTACATAAAGCAAAATCCATTCTACCGTCAGTATTAAATGGGATAAAAAGGGTATTGCGTAGCCGACAAACTTGGTTGGCAGCACTCTACGGCAGCTTGATGGTGGCACCGATCTCCGCTTTCGCGGAATTATGGGATGTTACTTTTTTTATGCAAACTGCACACTTTAGCCGAGTGAAAGCCGCGAGTTTGTCGATGATGATTTTTATTGGCATTGCTATCGGGGGACCTACGCTAGGTTGGTTGTCTGACAAACTTGGCCGACGCAAACCCATCATGTACGTTGGCAACCTCGGCGCCCTACTTTGTCTATTTTGTATTATTTGGTTTCCGATCCATTCCACCAGCTTACTGGCAAGCTTATTATTTGGCTTCGGATATTTCACCAGTAATATGCTATTGATTTTTGCCATCAACTCTGAGAACCATCCAAGTTGGGCGACGGGTGCTGTCATAGGCTTTAGTAACATGATTGTTATCCTTGGCGGCACGATATTCCAACCCTTCATCGGCGCGTTGTTAGATCACTTTAACATCAGTATTACGCACGCCCAATCTACTGCCGTATCCGCTAAGTTTCGACTTATTCTACTCGTACTCCCATTGTGCCAATTGGTAGCCGGTTTATTATTGTTTTGGATCCGGGAAACCTATTGTCATGCTAGCGATGAAACTAAGCTTGCAGCTGCATGAACAGATCATTATACTTCGGCCATGTTAACCATAGGCTTAACCGGCGGCGTTGGCTCCGGCAAATCAACAGTATGTGAAACCTTCCGAGAGTTGGGTATTACCATCATCTCTGCAGATGTAATCGCGCATGAATTATTGCGAATGGGCACCGATGAAAGCCGAAAAATTATTAAGAAATTTGGTCGTGTCATTACCGACAACAACACCGCAATTAATCGTAAAGCCTTGTCCACTCTTGTATTCAATGATCCTGAAAAAAAAGAATGGCTGGAAGCGTTATTGCACCCTATCATTCGCCAACGTATGGTGGCGGCAATTCAAACTGCACAGTCCGATTATGTGATATTAGATATACCGCTGTTATTTGAAACGGCGCCAAATCCACTACTACACCGTATAATCGTTGTAGATGCCCCAGAGCCAGAGCAGATCCGTCGGGTGATGCAACGAGACGGCTTAGATAAAGCAGAGATTAAGCAAATCATGGAGAGCCAAGTGAGTCGACAGCATCGCCTGCATCATGCAGATGATGTGATCCATAACGACAAAGGCTTTCCAGAACTTAAAATCCAAGTGAAGCGATTACATGTTTATTATCTACAATTAGCAAAGCAAGAAAAAACACAGAATGACTAGTTTTTATGCTTGAATTTATATATACTGTTTTTTTTCATCATGAGGACATCGTAATGACTGTAAAACAAACTTTATTAACCGCAGGCTTGGCTGCTGTTGCAGCTATCGCATTAAGTGCTTGTAATACCGTTTCGGGTTTTGGCCAAGATCTTTCATCTGGCGGGACTGCGTTATCAAATGTTGCCAAAAAAGTTGAAGGCAAGCAACAAACTGCTGAACAGGAAAAGCTAGCCAAAAAGCATAAAAAACATGCCCCCTATGATCTTGACGTAAGTTAGAATGTGTCTCAGGCTGGGCTTTGCTCAGCCCAACTAGGCTGACCGTCATCAAACCGATTGTGTCGTTGCAATCAGATCATCAATCACCTGTATTAACGCTTGCGATTGATCCAAACCACGAGCCTGGGCCTGTGCAAACACTTGCCGTTGGCGGTCAGCTGAGGTACCACGCTCAAATATCACCTCTACGTGTTGTAAGGCTTGTTCACACTCTAACGCTTGCGCATCAGGCGCCAGTTGTTCTAACAAATCATGCATGATCAGCCGCAGCGGTTTGCTGGCAGCAGTCTCTAATTTCATTAATGAAACTTCCTGCAAAGGGTATCGCTGAGAACGCCATCGGTTTTCAATTCCGAGTAAACGCTTTAAGTGATCTTCACCGTGATCACTCGGAATACGGATCAAATTGTGGAGTAAACACTGATAGAGCGCTGCCACTGCCATAGCATCTTCAGCTACAGTACAGACATCGCTAATGCGATTTTCTACCGTTGGATAACGCAAACTCATACGCGCATCCCACCAAATTTCTCTGGCATCTTCGATCACGCCGGCTTTTTGTAGGGTTACTAAATAGAGTTCATATTCATCATAAGTGGCAAAATATTTTGGTGAACCAGAGCGTGGCAAGCCATCTAGCACACTGCTGCGAAAACTCGCTAAACCCGTATCTTCACCCATCCAAAAAGGTGATGAGGTACTCAATGCTAAGAATACCGGCAGATACGCCTGCAATTGATTTAGGATATATAAACGCATTTCAGGATCAGTGATCCCCACGTGAATATGCATACCATTTATCAACAAGCGCCGAGAGCTGATCTGCAACTCATTGGCAATTCGCTGATAGCGTGGTTGTGAATTAGGTTGTTGCTCGCGCCAACTTGCGCTGGGGTGAGTCGACACTGCAAGGGGGGCTAGCCCATACTCAGCAGCTTCGCGCACGAGAGATTTGCGTAGCATGCGGTGTTGCTCCTGCAACTCAGCAATGGTGTGACACGGTTTAGTGATGATTTCAACTTGGCAACGTAGAAACTCAGTGACCACTTGCTGGTCGTATAATGATTCCCACTTTGCCAATAAGGACTCAGGGATTTGTGCCACGATATCACGCGTTTCACGATCGACCAAAAACAGTTCTTCTTCTAGACCAATCGTTAATTTTGGTTCAAACAGAGCAATTTTCGCAACCATTGGCGCATCCCTGCCATGAGTGTTTGTCGTAGCGTAACAAATTTTTTGAGGCGCCACAAATTATCGTTCTGACGCTAACGCAGACTATTGAGGATCTCTTTATTAGCCGGTGGGAAGGAAAAATTACTCAAGGCGTGGGGAAAACGCCACAATACTGTTTGGCCTTCGCGACCATAAGGCTCACCTTCGAAACGTTCGACGTGCCAAACCAGTAATCGCACCTGCTTATTTGGGTAACGGTGAGTAATTTCATAGAGTTTGTCTGCTTGGAGGATATCGATACCACATTCTTCATTGAGTTCGCGCTGCAAAGCTGCGAATTCTGTTTCACCTGACTCGACTTTACCGCCAGGAAATTCCCAGTGGCCGCCATAGTGTTTATCTTGTGGGCGTTTGGCAATTAACAATTCACCCGCGCAATTGTAGACGAGACCGACTACCACATCGATAATAACTTGATCAGGCGAGACGGCCATGGCATTGCTTATACTTTTTGCCGGAGCCACACGAGCAAGGATCATTACGGCCGATTTTAGGTTCATCACGCGTCACAGGTGTTTGCGGCAAGGGTTCAGCCATAGCATTTTCACCCTCAGCTAGCGCAAGACCTGATGGAGCAGCATGTTGATACGACATCGACATTTGCGACTCATACAAGCGTTGCGCTTCTGCCGCTTCAACATCAGATTCAGTTTGGATCTGCGCTAAACAAATAATACTGATCACATCGTGTTTAAACTGGGTTAAAAACGTATTAAACAATTGAAACGATTCACGTTTATATTCTTGCTTAGGATCTTTTTGCGCATACCCTCGTAAGTGAATACCTTGTCGCAGGTGGTCCATTGCGCCCAAATGCTCACGCCAGTGATTGTCCATAGTTTGCAAAATGATAGATTTTTCAAATTGACGCATCGTCTCTTCGCCAAGTTGAGCTTGTTTGCTTTCATAGTTAGCGTAAACAGCAGTTTGAACTTTCTCCCGTAATTCAGCTTCGGCAGCGTTGCTGTCTTCTTCTAACCATTTTACAAGTTTTAAATCGGTCGCAAAATCTTGTTTTAATTGGTGCTCCAGACCCGAAACATCCCATTGCTCTTCCATGCTGTCGGGCGGAACATAGGGATTTATGGTTTCACTAACCACGGTACCAATTAAGTGTTGAATGTGCTCTGAAACATCTTCGGTACCCATCAACTGCGTGCGGTTTGCGTAAACCACTTTACGTTGATCATTAGCCACATTGTCATACTCTAACAAATTTTTACGGATATCAAAGTTGTGCCCTTCAACTTTACGCTGCGCATTTTCCACGGCCTTGGTCACCCAAGGATGTTCAATCGCCTCACCTTCTTGCATACCGAGTTTTTGTAAAATCATCGAGACGCGATCGGAAGCAAAGATCCGCATTAAATTATCGTCGAGGGATAAATAAAAGCGGCTGCTACCCGCATCACCTTGGCGCCCTGCTCGACCACGCAGCTGATTATCGATCCGCCGTGATTCGTGACGTTCAGAGCCAATAATTCGAAAGCCACCGGCTTTGAGCACAGTATCGTGGCGTTGTTGCCAGTCTTGTTTTATCGCTTCGCGATCGGCGTCTGTCACATCGTCTGCTAAAGCTTGTAACTCTGAATCTAAATTACCACCCAAAACAATATCGGTACCGCGACCTGCCATGTTGGTAGCAATGGTCACTGTGCCGGGGCGCCCAGCATCAGCAATGATAGTCGCTTCCTTTTCATGAAACTTAGCATTTAACACTTGGTGTTTGATCTTGGCTTTGTTGAGCAAGCCATCGATGTACTCTGACGTTTCGATCGACGCAGTACCGACTAGCACCGGTTGCCCACGCTTCACGCAATCTTCCACATCTTCGATCACGGCTTTAAATTTATCGCCTTGATTTAAGAACACTAAGTCGGCTTGATCGTTACGGATCATCGGCATGTTAGTTGGGATCACCACCACTTCTAAATTATAGATCTGCTGAAACTCATAAGCTTCGGTATCAGCCGTGCCGGTCATGCCGGCAAGTTTATTGTAAAGGCGAAAATAGTTTTGGAAGGTGATCGATGCCAACGTTTGGTTTTCATTTTGAATTTTGACATTCTCTTTAGCTTCAATCGCTTGATGCAGACCTTCAGACCAACGCCGACCTGGCATAGTACGGCCAGTGTGTTCATCGACAATGACAATTTCATTGTTCGCCACAATATAATCCACATCAATACTAAACAAAGCATGTGCACGTAAGGCCGCACTAACGTGGTGCATTAAGCCGATGTTAGAGGGACTATATAAGCTATCACCCACTTTGAGTAATTCTGCTTTAACCAGTAATTCTTCCATTTTTTGATGACCATCTTCAGTCAAAAATGCTTGTTTTTGCTTTTCATCTACCGAATAATCACCTGGGCCATCTTCTGCTTCCTGTTTTGTTAAGCTGGGGATTATTTTATTTATTTTACGGTAAAGCTCAGAGCTATCATCAGCCGCACCCGAAATAATTAATGGGGTACGCGCTTCGTCAATTAAAATCGAGTCGACTTCATCGACAATTGCATAATTTAATTCGCGCTGCACTTTGTCTTCTAGACTAAACGCCATGTTGTCGCGCAGATAATCAAAGCCAAATTCATTATTGGTTCCATACGTAATATCAGCTCGATACGCTTCTTGTTTCGCAGCATGCTCCATCTCAGCTACAATCACATCAACCGTTAATCCTAAGAATTCATAAACGGGTCGCATCCACTCTGCATCGCGCGAGGCTAGGTAATCATTTACCGTAATGATGTGAACCCCTTTACTGGATATCGCATTTAAATACGCGGGCAAAGTTGCCCCTAAGGTTTTACCTTCACCGGTACGCATTTCCGCAATCTTACCGCCATGCAACACCATGCCGCCGATCAACTGAACATCAAAGTGACGCATTTGCAAAGTCCGAACGCTAGCTTCTCTGACGACCGCAAACGCTTCCGGCAGTAATGCATCGAGTGGGATACCTTGCGCCAAGCGTCCACGAAACTCTTCGGTTTTCGCTCGTAATGCATCGTCTGAAAGTTTTTGAATTTCAGGCTCCAACGCATTGATTGCGCTAACCCGTTTTTCTAAACTTCGCAACACCCTTTCGTTGCGGCTACCGAAGACCTTTTTGACTAATGAACCTAACATGGCTGAATTTCATCCCTATGATTTCGAAAATGTATTGATATTACTAAAAATTAGCCCATAATTCCATTAAAAATGACGTTTAGGCGGTTACAAATTGATGAGAAAAATCTTACAAACTGAAAACAAGACACTGCAATCGTTGATCGACAAAGCCAAGCAATTGGAATCGCTAAATCAAAAAGTCTTAGCCGTGTTACCTGACGAATTAAAACCTCACTGCAAGGTTGCAAATTTTGCCCATGGGATATTAACGTTAACAGTCCATAGCGCGGCTTGGGGCATGAAGTTACGCTTTGCCCACAGCGATCTGCTGCGCCGCCTGCGAAGTGACGCCGGACTCTATACCTTAAAATCGATTAAACAGTTGGTCAGACCTTTCTCGCCCGCGCCAGAACAGCGCTCTTCCAAACTTGCAATGGAAAGTGCCGCATCAGCCGAAAGTTTAACCCAGAGCGCCGCCACGATTAGCGATCCGGACCTGAAACAAGCACTTGAAAAGTTAGCACTAGATGTGCGGATCAACGCCCAACATGAGTAGCGGCCGTTTCATTGCACCTGTCGAGTGGGACCCTTATTTTGCCAGCAGCCATCCAATCTTTACTACGCTCACACCAATCTTATCAAGCCTACAATTACCAGAGCACTGGCCAACGCTAGCCGAGTACACGCAATGGTGCCAGCAACATCAGCTGACTAACAACGTTGGGCTACCCATCAAACCCGTGCCACAAGCCAGCAAGACAACAGTGTTCGAACAGCAATACGAACCACGGATCCTGTTAGACGGCGAATTACAAACACGTTTACAGTGTTGGCACGATCACTTTAACGCCCTCGCCTGGCTAACGTGGCCTACACTAAAAGCCCAAATGAATGCCCTACATTATCAAGAAATACTAACTCGCAAAGATCAATCTTCACTGCGCACACCACTGGAAAATGCCTTAACGCTATTTGATGAGAATGGCGCTATCATCATCAGCGATCAACCCAAGCTGTTAGAGCTCATCAAACAACACGAATGGAAAACGTTATTTATTGACTATCGCGCTGTACTGGCCCAACACCTGAAGATATTCATCGTCGGCCATGCCTTATTTGAAAAAGGCTTGCGCCCGTATCTTGGTATGACGGCAAAGAGTGTGTTATTTGAAGTTGAAACGACTGTACTAACACAAGCGCTAGCGGAACAAATTCGTTACTTGGATCATACTAGCAGTACTTTTCTTGAAGAAACCACCACCTTTGGACCCCAACACTTGCAACCCTTCCCACTACTGGGCATGCCAGGTTGGGATCACGCCAATGAAGATTTTGATTATTACCGCAATGAAAATTATTTTCGGCCTATTTAACCTCGGTTTTTAGGTTTAAGCCGCGCAAGCAGCACTGGCAGGCAGGTAGGTAACAGGAACGCCCGTAGAATCATCAAAACTCACAAATTCCCAGGCGTCTTGTTTTTCCAGTAAGGCGCGGATCAGTTGATTATTTAGAGCATGACCAGATTTATAACCGGTAAATGCGCCGATCAAGCCATGGCCTAATAAATATAAATCGCCGATGGCATCTAAAATTTTGTGTTTCACAAATTCATCTTCATAACGCAAACCGTCTTCATTTAACACGCGAAAATCATCGACTACAACAGCGTTATCTAAACTACCGCCACGTGCTAAATTACGTGAGCGTAACATTTCATACTCAGACATGAAGCCGAAGGTACGCGCACGACTAACTTCTTTTACAAAAGATGTCGTAGAAAAATCAATAGTAGCTTCTTGCGGACGACCCTGAAATACCGGATGATCAAAATCAATTGCAAAACTCACTTTGAAACCATCGTACGGCTCCAAGCGTGCATATTTGTCATCGTGTTTTATTTCAATGGGTTGTTTAATGCGAACGAATTTCTTTGGCGCATTTTGCTCTTCAATACCAGCAGATTGGATCAGGAAAACAAACGGACCCGAGCTTCCATCCATAATCGGTACTTCCGGCGCTGTCACATCAACATAAGCGTTATCAACTCCAAGTCCCGCCAACGCTGATAACAAATGCTCGACCGTGCCAATGCGAGCACTGCCTTTGCCAAGTGTGGTACACAAGGTAGTATCGCAAACATTCTCTGCCAGGGCAGGAATGATCACCGGTTCGGGTAAATCGGTGCGCGTGAAAATAATTCCAGAATTAGCCGGCGCCGGCCTCAAGGTAAGGTATATCTTTTCGCCAGAATGTAAGCCAACTCCAGTCGCCTGGATGACATTTTTTAAGGTACGTTGTAAGTACATGCGTCCCTGGCCTTATTATATTCAAAGTTTGGGCTTATTGCGCCGATACTAGCATAATTTTCGACAAAGTCAAAAAGGAGTTAAGAAGTTTCTTCTTCCCGTCTGCGCAAGAAGGCAGGAATATCTAAATATTCCATGTCCGTTGCGGCTGCTTTAGCCTTAGGCGTTAGCGCGGCTTGTTTTCGGATCACAGTTGGACGTTCCAATTGATTGTAATCGTTGGTGCCATCGCGTTTGAGGGTGCGGGCAACACCGCGGTTGCGTAAGCCGACACGCACGGGAGCGGCTTGAATACCCAGCCCAGTGACGATGACGGTTACGCGGAGTTCATCACTTAATTCTGGGTCGATAACGGTACCGACTACCACGGTGGCGTCATCGGAGATGAAATCTTTGATGGCGTCGCCGACTTCTTCGAATTCACCGATGGACATATCAAGACCAGCAGTGATGTTAACTAAGATACCTCTAGCGCCCGCTAGATTAATATCTTCTAGCAGCGGGCTGGCAATCGCCGCTTCGGCGGCTTCGCGAGCACGGTTTTCACCGTTGGATGAACCGGTACCCATCATGGCCATGCCCATTTCAGACATGACAGTACGCACATCAGCAAAATCGACGTTGATTAAACCGGGTCGAGTAATCAAGTCGGCGATACCGCGTACGGCGCCCAGTAACACATTGTTAGCAGCTTTAAATGCATTCAATAAAGTGATGTTTTTACCGAGAACAGTAAGCAATTTATCGTTAGGGATCGTGATCAATGAGTCAACGTGCTGCGACAACTCAGCGATACCTTGGTTAGCCACCATACCACGTTGTTTGCCCTCAAAAGAGAACGGTCGGGTGACGACTGCAACAGTTAAGATGTTTAATTCGCGTGCAATTTTAGCAATAACGGGAGCAGCGCCAGTACCGGTACCACCCCCCATACCGGCAGTGATAAAAATCATGTCTGCGCCAATTAACAGTTCTTTAATACGCTCGCTATCTTCTTCTGCAGCTTTGCGGCCAATTTCGGGATCAGTGCCTGCACCTAGACCACGGGTAATTCCTTCACCTAGCTGTAGCAAGGTTTTAGCATTGGAATTTTTTAACGCTTGTGAATCGGTATTCGATGCGATGAAATCAACGCCCTCAATTTGCTCTGACAGCATATGTTCGATGGCATTACCGCCACCACCGCCGACACCGATGACCTTAATAATAGCGCTTTGATCTGCCTTATCTACGACTTCAAACATTTGATCTCTCCCAATGGTATTTTTGGTTCCTAAGTTGGGTATTATAACGGCAAATGAGTAGGAATAAAGAAAAACTTATTAAAAGTTTCCTTGAAACCAATGTTTCATTCTATCCCACACACCATTAACGCCTTGGTCAAACATCGGGCCGTGGCCAGGGGTGTATTGTTGCTGGAAAGCATACAACAGTAAGCCCACGCCAGTGGCAAAGCTTGGGTCCTTGATGGTGTCGGGAATGCCGGGGATAGTTTGTGGTAATCCTAGGCGCACGGGCATATCAAAGACGCGTTCAGCAAGTTCTAAGGCGCCGGGAACTTTAGAACCGCCGCCTGTGAAGACGATGCCGGCAGTGATCAGATCTTCAAAACCTGAGCGGCGAATTTCGGCCTGTATTAAGTTGAATAATTCTTCGTAGCGGGCTTCCACGACTTCTGCAATGACAGCGCGCGAAACTTGCCGGCCTAGACCTTGGTTAACACCGGGAACATTAATTAATTCATCGCGATCAACTAATTCACTCAAAGCCGAAGCAAATTTAAGTTTAATGTCTTCTGCCGATTGCGTTGGTGTGCGCAGCGCGACTGTCAAATCATTAGTGACTTGATCACCTGCGATAGGGATCACCGCAGTATGTCGGATCGCACTATCCGTAAAGATAGCAATATCCGAAGTGCCACCACCGATATCCACTAAGGCTACCCCTAATTCTTTTTCGTCTTCTGTCAACACGGCAGCTGATGAGGCCAATTGCTCTAGGATCACATCACCCACATCCACACCACAACGACGCACACATTTCACAATATTTTCAGCGGCGCTAACGGCCCCTGACACCATATGCACTTTAGCTTCCAGGCGCACACCTGACATACCAATGGGTTCGCGGATGCCATCTTGGCTATCAATAATATATTCTTGCGGCAAGATGTGCAGCAAGCGTTGGTCCGCCGGGATAGCGACAGCTTTAGCTGCATCTAATACCCGTTCGACATCTGCAGAAGTCACTTCATTATCACGAATAGCGACAATACCGTGAGAATTTAAGCTACTAATATGACTGCCAGCAATGCCAGTAAACGCGGAGCGAATTTCGCAGCCAGCCATCAACTCTGCCTCTTCAGTCGCGCGTTGTACGGACTGCAAGGTCGATTCAATATTCACAACCACACCACGTTTCATGCCATAAGACGGATGCGAACCTATGCCGATGATCTCAATTTGATTATCTGCATTCACTTCACCCACTAGACTAACCACTTTGGTAGTACCAATATCAATGGCTACCAGTAAATGCTTATCTGATTTTTTTCCCATGTTTCATCCTATCCGGGCGCTTTGCGCCACTTCACAGCCATACCGTTTGAATACCGCAAATCGACTTGCCGCGCTTGCAGCGAAGGCGATGCGAAGACGCCATTATACACATTAATAAACTGATTGAGACGTTTAATGGGTTCACGAGTGCCGAGCAGCAATTGCATGCCGTTATTTAAGTTCAAAGTCCATGCACCACGCTCGGTTAATTGCAAACGTGTTAACTTCAAATTTAAAGGCTTCAGCAGCCGCTTAATCGCTTTATATTGGGTGAATATCAGTTTGGCTCTTTCGGTGGGACCCACGAGTTGCGGTAAATCAGCCGGAAACGTCTTGATATCAGGAAAAAATAATTCGCCATGCTCATTCATCAAGCCCCGTTTATTCCAACGTGCCAACGCTTGTTGCTCTTGCAGGGTGACCTTCACTCCAGATGGCCAGACTCGAGCGACTCTGGCTGCCTTAATCCACGGCAATTCGAGTAAGTTGTGACACAACTCATTTACACTCAACTCGAAAAAGTCAGATTGAACAAATGGCATGATGACTTGCTCCAATCTTGCTTGCGTGACATGGGGCAAATCCCCCGTGATTTTTACATTTTGGATCGGCAATTCAATCGGTGCGACATACCGTAACACCAACCAACCTGCCGTCACGAGGACTAACAAGGTGATCCCGGAGTAAAACCACAAGGAGCGTTTCATGAAGTTATCTACCCATGTTTGCCATCGCTGGCAGCCGGTTCCCATTCTCGTAACAACGCCTGACGACGTTTCTGACGAGCGGTAGCTAGCTGCACTAAGTGGCTTAATAAAGCTTTGTATTCAATACCACTTGCTTGGCAAAGTCGTGGATACATACTGATTTTAGTAAACCCTGGCAATGGATTCACCTCGTTTAAATAAAATTTTCCGCTGTGGCGATCACGTAATAAATCTATTCTCGCTAGACCATTACAGTCTAAGGCAATAAAGGTGTCATGCGCGATCGACTGCGCCAGTGCGCTGTCAGCTTCATTTAAGGGCGCGGGGATCAACAACTCGGCGCCATTTGGATCTAAATACTTAGCCTCATAGGAATAATATTCATGATGCTTTGATACTTTAACTTCACCCGGCAAACTGATCAATGGCGGCTGCAGGTAATCTAAATTAGATAATGCAGCCAACTCGATTTCGTCAGCTTCAATAGCTCGCTCAACTAAAAGCTTGGTGTCATAGCGAAACACATCGTCGATCGCAGGCTTGAGTTCTGCAGGGGTTTTTACTTTATGCATGCCGACACTAGAACCTGAGCTAACTGATTTAACAAATACGGGAAACTGTATTGCCGCAATTAACTCTTCACAACAGTGATCGGCATCGCGCAACCATTCCGGCTTTCGTAATTCTTCCCACGGTAACACGGGAACCTTTGCCAACTGAGCGAGTTGCTTAGTCAAGACCTTGTCCATCGCGATAGCAGACGAACGCACGTCACACCCCACATACGGAATTTCAAACAATTCAAACATGCCTTGCAATGCGCCATCTTCATATAAAGGACCGTGCAACATAGGAAACGCTACATCAAACAACCTGGCTTTGGGATCATGTAATTGACTCTCTGATAACTGCGTGGTGTTAGCGGTATTGACCTTCAAACTGTTTTGATCATCCGTAAAAATATCGTCGAGTTCATTCAACCACCATTGACCTTGTTTATCGATTGCAATAGGCAGTAATTCATACTGTGTTTGATCAAAATTCTTAATGACAGAAGCTGCAGATTGTAACGAAATTTCATGTTCACCGGAACGACCACCGTAAATAACGCCAATACGTAATTTCACTTTATCTCCTCATCCGTTATGACTCTCATCGGATCCCAATGATCTGCACTTCGCGCTGCAATTGTATTCCACATTCATCAGAAACTTTCGCTGCAATCAACTCTATTAATTGTTCTATATTTTCAGCTGTTGCATCGCCCGCATTAATAATAAAGTTGGCATGCTTGTCAGACACCGCCGCATCTCCGACACGATATCCTTTCAAACCACACGACTCAATTAAACGCGCCGCATAATCCCCGGGTGGATTACGAAATACTGAGCCACAGCTGTATTCACCTGTCGGTTGCGTGGCCGCACGGCGCTCTAGCAAAGATCGGATCTGTTCCAAACCTTGTTGTTTATCACCCGGCTGTAATTCAAAGCAACCCGCTACAAACCATTCATCTTGATGTGTTGCCTTAACGTGACGATACGCCACATCAAATTCATCTGGTGTGCGTTTGATAATTTGGCCGCGGCGATTAATCACTTCAACGTCTTTAACAAATTCCCACGTTTCGCCATTAAAGCAACCCGCATTCATTCGCAAGGCTCCGCCAATGGTTCCTGGAATACCCGCTAAAAATTCTATGCCTAACAAACCTTGTCGCACCGATGCGCGAGCAAGTGATGCACAGGCCACACCGGCTTCAGCGCGCAATACCATAGGTCCTACTGTTTCAATTTTTTTTAATACACCTTGCGTAATGATCACTGTACCCACGAAACCCTTATCACGCACCAACGTATTACTGCCCAATCCTAACCATTCAATCGGTTCATCATCATCTAAGGTCGGTAAAAACGTACTTAAGTCTGCCAAGTCAGCGGGTTTATACACTCGCGTTGCCGGCCCACCCACGCGCCACGACGTGTACTCTGCTAAGGAACAATCTTGAAATAGTTGACCGCGCAAACTCGTATTCATACTGCAAAATGCTTCACTAAATCTTTGGCGATGAGGCCAATATTACCTGCGCCTTGGGTAATGACGATGTCATTCGGTTTTAGGGTTTGCTCAAGCGTTTGGGTTAACATGGCTTGATCTTCAATATAAAGCGGTTCCACTGCCCCGCGATGGCGAATGCTACGACATAAACTACGGCTGTCAGCGCCCGGAATGGGATCTTCGCCAGCGGGATATACATCCATTATGAATAGCACATCAACACTTGACAACACATGAGAAAAATCATCGAATAATTCATGTGTACGCGTAAAGCGATGCGGTTGAAATACCATGAGCACGCGAGCATTTGGCCAAGCGTCACGCGCTGCAATTAAAGTTGATTTAATTTCACTTGGGTGATGACCATAATCATCAACCAAAGTAAATGCATTGTCTCTACACTTCAAGGAAGCATGCACTTGAAAACGTCGGCCAATACCTTGAAAACCTTTTAGAGCCGTTTGAATTATCCGATCGCTGATCCCAAGTTCTGTGGCAATCGCAATCGCCGCAGCGGCATTCAGTGCATTGTGTCTTCCAGGTAAATTTAACGTGATGGATAAGGGCTTATCGCGCTCACGTCGCTTAATTTTAAACTGACCGACTATGCCACGTTGTTGATAATCCACTAACTGCACATCCGCATTTTCAGCAAAACCGTAGGTGATCATCGGTCGTGAAATTTGGGGTAATAAACTTTGGAGCACCGGATCATCCACGCATAATATCGCTAATCCATAAAACGGTAGATGGTGTAGAAAGTTAATGAACGTTTGTTTGAGTCGAGAAAAATCGCCCTCATACGTTCCCATGTGCTCCGCTTCGATGTTGGTCACCACTGCCATCATCGGTTGTAAATATAAAAACGACGCATCGCTTTCATCCGCCTCAGCTACCAAATATTGGCTTGCACCTAACTGTGCATTCGTGCCAGCACTGTTTAAGCGACCGCCGATAACGAAAGTGGGATCTAACTTACCTTCAGCCAATACGCTGCTCACTAAACTCGTAGTAGTCGTTTTGCCATGCGTACCTGCCACAGCAATTCCGTAACGAAACCGCATTAACTCAGCCAGCATTTGGGCGCGGGGCACCACCGGGATACGCTGCTGCTGAGCCGCAACAATTTCAGGGTTCTCAGTGCCGATCGCGGTTGATTGAACTACGACATCAGCATCAGCAATATGCTTAGCTTCGTGGCCAATATAAATTACCGCACCTAAGGATTGTAAATACTGCGTAGCATGATTGGCATGCAGATCAGAGCCGCTAATCGTATACCCCTGGTTGATCAAGACCTCTGCAATTCCACACATCCCTGCCCCACCGATCCCCACAAAATGAATATGGCGGATCCGCCCCATCGGTATCTGAGAATGTGAGTTTGATTTCATCTAAATATCCAGCAATGCATTAGGTGCCAATCATATCGGGCTGTACACTGGCTGGCAAGCACCACCTTCGCACTGCGAGCGAAAGTCAATCGGCCTAATGCCGCCCTTTCTTATGCCGTCGCTTACTTCTATTTCCAAGAGCATGCTTCCCAACGCCATACAATCGTGCACGGGTTTCATAATCGACCCGTAATAGCAAGGCCACTACGATGCAGTTGATTAAAATACTGCTACCGCCGTAACTCATCAGCGGCAAGGTTAAGCCTTTAGTCGGTAGTACACCGGCATTAACGCCGATGTTGATCATGGCTTGTAAACCTAGCCAGAGCGATAAACCATAGGCCAAATAACCCGCAAAAAACTCGCCGACTTGGCAGGCGCGGTGGCCGACTACAAGACCGCGTTGAACCAGCAGGACGAATAATCCTATGACGACCAATACGCCAGCCAAGCCCAATTCTTCAGCGAGTACTGCAAATAAGAAGTCGGTATGTGCTTCGGGCAAATAAAATAATTTCTGCACGCTTTCGCCTAAGCCAACACCTAGCCAACCCCCACGGCCGAAAGCGATAAGTGATTGGGTTAACTGGTAACCGCTATCGTATTGCTTAGCCCAGGGATCAAGAAACGTAGTCAAACGTAATAAACGATACGGCGAAGAAATGGCTAACACGGCAAACACAGCAGCGATCAATACCAACAAGATCACAAAGTAGCGCACTCGCATGCCGGCTAAAAACATCATACCTAGCGCAGTCAACATCAACACCACCACGGCACCGAAATCGGGTTCACGCAGCAGTAAAATAGACACTAAGCCAAGAATGATCATCGGTTTAATAAACCCCATGACGTGCGTGCGAAATGATTCGCCGTGTCGTACTAAGTAACTGGCCAGGTAAATCACCAAACACAGTTTTGCTAATTCCGACACTTGCATACGAAACACACCTACGCCTAACCAACGACGGCTACCGTTAACCACATGACCGATACCCGGAATTAATACCAAGATGAGTAACACTAAGCTGAGCAATAACAAAGGCGCACTGAATTTTTTGCAGATGCGGATCGGCGTGCGCACTACAAACAATACTAAAATGGCACCCAACCCTAGAAATACCGCTTGCCGAAATAAATAGTGAAACGGTTGATGAAAATATTTTTCGGAAATTACAATGGAGCTAGAGGCTACCATGAGCAAACCCATTAAGATGATGCCGGTAATCGCCAGCAGCAGTGCTTTATCAACATAAGCGGGCGGTCCTGAGATCACCCTGCCCTGGGCATCGAAGTGACGTGGCTGCATGGCCGGTTTAACTCCCTGAATTTAATTGTCTGACGCACTCACTAAACACTGCGCCACGGTGTTCGAAATCGTCGAACATATCAAAGCTGGCGCAGGCTGGAGATAATAACACAGCATCACCCCCTTGAGCGCATTGTTTAGCTTTGATCACGGCGCTTGGTAAGTCAGTAACAAATTCATGGCTGGTATCAGGATGCAATGACTGCGCGATTAATTTAGCATCTTCACCAAACAATAACACGTGCCGCACAGTGTCCTTAATGGCTTGTGTTAATTCATCAAAGTTCGCTTCTTTACTTTGGCCACCGGCAATTAATACGATTTTACCGTCCACATCCATCGCCAAACCTCGCAGCGCAGCAACAGTCGCACCGACATTAGTGCCTTTAGAATCGTTATACCAGTCTATGCTGTCTAGTGATTGTAACCATTGGCAACGATACGGTAAGCCAGGAAATTGTTGCAGGCAATTTAACATGCCAAGCAGTGGTAATTTAAGAGCCGTGCCGATCGCCAACGCATCCAGTGCATTGAGATAATTTTGCAGACCTTTAATTTTTAAATGTTTAGTCGCCAGCAGTGATTTATCGCCTTGCATTAAACAATGCCCATAATCCGTCGTTGTCAAACCAAAAGCCGTTTGACCTTTGGGCTTATCTAAGCCAAACGAAAACGATTGGGTTAAATCATCAGGCTGGGTTAAGGGATCCTCGCGATTATACACCTTAATATCGGCGTGCTGATAAATACGTTGCTTGGCTTTCACATACGATTCAAAATTATCGTAGCGATCCAAGTGATCCGGTGTAATATTTAAAATCGTTGCAACCGCTAAGTTTAATTGTGACGTGGTTTCTAATTGAAAACTGGAAAGCTCTAATACGTAATAATCGGGTTTATTGCCTTGTAATAATTCCAGCACGGGGATCCCAACATTACCACCCACTTTTACTTGCTTGTGCCCCGTTTGCAGCATTTGCCCCATTAATTCAGTCACGGTGCTTTTGCCATTGGTGCCGGTGATCCCGATGATGGGGGCTTTAGCATAATGCGCAAATAATTCAATGTCACCGATCACAGGCACGCCGCGTTGGATGCATTCTGCAATGACAGGTTCTTGGATCGATACGCCGGGACTAATAATAATTCGTTGAGCTTTAGCGAAAATATCGGGGACAAAACCCCCTAAATATTGTTTGATGTGGGGTAAACTTTGTTGCAACGGCTCTGCGAACGGAGGGTTGCTTCGCGAATCTGTCACTGCAACCTCGCAGCCTTGTTGCGTGAGAAACTGCGCGCAGGAATAACCGGTTTTACCTAAGCCAACAATAATATCCATGGTGTTTATCTCAGTTTTAGCGTCGCCAAACCAATCAACACTAAGATCACGGTGACAATCCAAAAGCGGACAATGACTTTTGGTTCAGCCCAACCTTTTAGTTCGAAATGATGATGGATCGGCGCCATACGAAAAATACGTTTACCCGTCATTTTATAGTAACCGACTTGTAAAATCACTGAAATGGTTTCAATCACAAAAATACCACCCATCAGTAATAAGATAATTTCTGAGTTTATATCGCACACATAATCATAAAGCGCTTGTGAACCTTTATCACCTAGCTTATTGCTAGGAAAACGAATTTCTAAGAGGCGTTTGTTGCTAAATAATGATTGAGTGTATGCTGAGCGCTGAAAATTATCCCACGAAAATTGCTCGTCGACAAAAAAACGTTGTCCGTACCCATTAATGGTAT
>SDBT01004842.1_pt1 | contig 22770 bp, 18 predicted proteins | sample 2277101 | NCBI WGS metagenome assembly SDBT01 (sample SAMN10404973, study PRJNA504765) | marine sediment metagenome | isolation source: marine sediment core GS10_PC15, 103 cmbsf | place: Arctic Ocean: Southern Knipovich Ridge | collected 2010 | reverse complement strand
CGGAATAGTTTTGCTGAGTCTTTTAGTGAAATCGTCGAGTTTGTTAAGCTGTTCTCTTGTGAAGTAGTGAGGCTGTTTCCAATCGTAATCGGAGGCGTTTATCATAGTGCTGTCTTCCAAGGGGCCCGAAGCCAGCGCAATGAGCAGTTGCTGGATTTTTTCTTTGCTCAAGGAAGTTTTATTTGTAGTGTTGTTTTTAACCGCTTCGTCACTCATTGTATAGCCCACTCCTTAAAGAGTATTTCTTTTATTATAGGTTTTTGGTCTGGGAAGAGTTTTTCGTTTAAGTCATCGCATATTTGCGATCTGATTTTTCTTAGATTATTTCCACCCCTGACAGAATCGAGGTTTAGGCTTGCGAGATATATTGTCAGATAGTTCGTGAGCAGTGGTTTTTTTTCTTCAAACAAAGCCTTTCCTTTTTCTTGTGACAGTCTTGAAGAAATAGCGAATGTCAGTGTGGCCCTAATGTATCTTTTTACGTCCTTTTCATCGAGACAAGAGACAACAGGCTCGTGTTGATAATACCAGACACCATTTTCGTCATCTGCTGTGGTACTTTCGTTGGTTTTGTTGGTCTGGGCCTGTTTGAGGTTATTCGGATCCTGGGGATTGAGTTTTCCCGCGACGACTCTTGCCGTAGTGAATCCCCCGGCAGCACCGATGGCGGCGACAATTAGAATGATCAGCATTGGCAGAATCTTTGCTATGAGACTTTTCTTGTCGGAATTTTCACCGGTCTTTTCATTTTTTGCATCGGTTTTTTTAGGCGCATCCTGCTGTTTTTGTTCTACGTTTTCTTCTTCAGCCATTTTTTATCTTACCTCGATAATTTATCGGGAGTATTTTTTGTTATTTTGCCAACTGCAACTCGCCTTGTTGTCGATATCGTCTGATTTTATCTCTTAAAGTTCGATCACTGATACCCAATGCCTTTGCGGCCTTTGTTTGATTTCCCGCGGTGGTTCTGAGTGTTTCGAGAATCGCTTTTCGTTCAATCTGTGCCAGTGGTATCCCTGCAAGATGTGAGTTTTCGCTGGGATTATGAATATTAGTATTTTGTGTACGTTCGGTTATTGTTTGGTTATTGGTATGTTCGACGGTTTTTGGTGTGTTTATAGTTTCATCGAGGAGCCATGAGACGTCAGCGAGCGAGAGAGTTTCTCCTGTTCCGAGGATCAGTGATGTTCTTACGACATTTCTTAGCTGCCTGACGTTTCCGGGCCAGTGGTAATTTGCAAAGATGTCCATCATGACCGGATCGAGTTTTGTTATTTTTCTTTGCGTTTCTCTTGCGTAAAGATTTACAAAGTGCCAAACGAGGTGCCGGATGTCTTCGGCTCTTTCATTTAACGGGCAAATCATAAGTCTTATTCCGCTTATCCTGTAGTACAGGTCCCTTCGGAAATTTCCCTTTCTAACTTCGTGGAGCAGGTCTTTGTTTGTAGTGCTTATGACCCTGACATCGACTTTTACGTTTTCGTTTCCCCCGACCCTTTCGAAGTCCTGCTGTTCGAGTACTCTTAATAATTTTGCCTGGAACCTTAGTGGTGTTTCAGTAATTTCATCGAGCAGTAGAGTTCCTCCGTGTGCCATTTCGAACCGGCCCTGTCTTTTGTTGTATGCCCCTGTGAAAGCTCCTTTTTCGTGTCCGAAGAGTTCGCTTTCGAGTAGTGAATCGCTAAGTGCGGCACAATTGACTCTTACATATGGACCCTGTGTTCTTTTGCTGTTGTGATGTATGAGGTATGAAAACAATTCTTTTCCGGTTCCGCTTGGTCCGTTAATGAGTACCGGGGCGGAGGTTTTTGCGATTTTTTTTGCTGTTTCGATTGACTGCAGGATTTTTTGGCTTTGTCCTACGATTTTGTAGAGATAATGTGTGTCTTCCATAGCCATGTCCGCAGTGGAGACGTTATGGCTTGGCAGGAATGTGTCGAGGATGTTTTCAATGTTTTCCTTTTGTAGAGGTTTTGTCAGGAAGTCCGAGCAACCCAGTCTCATAGCTGTTACTGCAGTTTGAGTAATGTCGTTTGGGTTGGTAGTTTCGTGCATCGAATCTTTTGCTATCATTATCACGGGCATTTCGGGATACCGTGATGTTATTTTAACTAGCAGGTCGATCGCGTTTTGTTGATTTATTTTGTCATTGTTCTTTTGTTTTATTTGCGATGACGTGAAGACAAGGTCGCAACTGTTTTTGTCGAGGAATTCGAGAGCGTCTTTGGCGTCTTTAGCGAGATGTCCTCTGATGGCTTTGTGCGCCATGATTTCGAGCATTAATCTGGTCGTTTCAGGCTCATTAACAACGATTAAGACGTTTGGAAAGTCATCTCTGTTGTGCGAAGGTGTGTTGTTATATGTTTGTGTTTTCGGCACTCAATTTGTCTCCGTTGTCACGTTGTGGTTTCCAATTATATTTATCACTAAATTCACTTTACTGTTTTTTCATTGTCCAGGATTAGGTTTGGCGTTTGAGACCAGTGAGTTGGGGTCTTTTATAAGAGCCCATGGCTTTTCGTTTTTGAACCATTGAATTAGTTTGTCCCTTACTTTTGCAGTTTCGACCCATTGTGAATCGGGGTACTGGTCGATTAGCTCTGTGTATGCTTTTTGTGCATCAGTCGGATTTATTTCTTTTAGGCAGTTTCCTATCTGGAATAGCATCCAGGCCTTGTCATTTGCCGACATCAGGGTGTCCTGGCTGTTTCGATTCAGTGCCGTGCGATAAAAAGCAGCGGCTACTTCGAAGTTTTCGTTTTTGAACAGAATTTCCGCCAGTTTGAAAGGATTCTCACATTTGTTTGGATCCTGGGCGAGAGTTCTGATTATCTTCATAGTCTGTGGACTTATTTTTTTGAGGTCCGGTTGTGGTTCGATGGTTTGTTTTTGTTGATTCGGTTCCGGAGTAGTAATCAGTTGGACTGGAGTGTCGTTAGGTTCGATTTTAACGGGGATTTCGGGTACAGGTACTACTTCGTAAGATTCCAGGTCCATTGTTGAAGTTGCGAGTCTCAACGATTGGACCTGTTGTATCATTTTTTGGAGGCTTTGTGAGTTTTGTGAGTTGTCAGTTGCATCCGGCATATCAAGCCATGCCCTCTGCAATTGATGCGCAAGTTCTTTGTTTGAACGAAAAAGTTGAGGCGGCTTGTTTAGTTCTTTTGCGAGTTGTGCTTTTTCAGGCAGATCATCTTTGGCCGTTTCGGATTGCGACGGTGTAGAATTCGGCTCGCTGTACAGAGTTGACGGACAGAGAAGGACATATAGCAGCAATGGTATGATCGTGGAAAGGCTTAGTCGCAAATTTGAGTGTTTGGATTTGCGAAGGCTTTTTAGTAATCTTTTAATGCTGTTTGCATTATCCATAGTTTATGCTCTATATGAGTTTTATTGAACCTGTGGCGGTTAATTTTCCGCCGTGTTATTGTCTTTTCATTTTTTTTGTCCGAGAAGAGCGAGAACTGCTTTATTGTAATTACCCTGCCGGCTGTATGCCGCGGTGATAAGATCCTGTGTTTTTCTTTTTATTGCTTTTGATGGTTGTGTTTCCAGAAGTTTATTACAAATATCAATGACTTGTTGGTTATTATTTAGTTTTAAATTTACACTCGCCAGTTCAAGTGCCACATCGTTAGCGTGAGGTCCGGGCTCAGCAGTAGCAAGTATGTCGGCGAGATTTCTCCTTGCAGTTTTGAGTTGGCCTTTTGCGATGTGACATTTGTTGATTTCGAGTAGAATTCTGGTTTTTAGCAGTGTGTTTGAAGTATATTTTGCCCTGTCGATGAGAGCGGCCATGGCTTTTTCAACGAGTTCCATAGATCGGTACACAGCTGCTTTTATAATGAGTACCTCAGTAAATTCTTCAGAAGAGAATTTCCATGATGGCACGGTTGAGAGCAGTTCTAAAGCATCATAGAAATTTTGTTTTCTTATATGAGCATCGGCGAGTGTTGTCAGGACGTTGATGTAGTCCTTTTTGTCGAGCTTGTCTGATAGTGCGTATTTTAGGGCTTCACATGCCAGATCGTTTTTTCCGAGTTTAAGGTATGTTTTTCCGAGTAGATGGTATGCCAGATATAATTGATCTGTTGGTTTATTTTTTGTGACTTTGATGTATCGTGTTAGCCAAACAATGGTGTTTTGCAGATCGTTATCAGCATGAAAAGCTCTGCCTGCTCCGAGAGCAGCTTGGGCTCTTGAATCATGAGAGAAGTCGGAATTATAGACTTTTTTATAAATTCTCGCAGCATGGTCGAAATCTTCGTTCTGCATAGTGATATCGGCCAGTTGTAGGCATGAATCGGCGAAGAACTCGAAGTCTGGGTATTGCTCAACGAGTTGAGTGAGATCGCTTCGTGCTCCGGGTAGGTTCTTTATTTTGGCCTTTAGGGTGCTCGATTTCATCAATGCGAATGGTGCCATTGCCGTCTGTGGAAATTGAGTGACGAGCAGTTTGTATTGTGCGATTGCATCTGCGAGATCGTTATTTTGGCTTTTTAACAAAGCTATAGCGAACAGGGCGTTCGGTACGTATTTATCCTGTTGAAACATAATTGCGAATCTTCGCCATATAGAGATTGCTTCGGTGCTTAGCTCAGCTGTATGTTCAGATAGAGAAGGGTAGTTTTCGGGATCTGAGATTATTACGTTATTTTTCCGGTCGATTCTGGCGGCGAGACCGGCACAACCAGCGGAAGTCATGACGAGTTGTTTTGGCGTAGTTGCTTTCATGCAGAAGCTTACCGGTCTTTTACGAATCGCGATTGTGGCGTATTTTTCCAAATCATCAGGTTGGTTTTGGTCTTTTGGAGTTGTAGTGGTAGGCCAGTGTATGTCAGAATCAGTTAAGTTTACATATTCTATAAGAATTTCTTCGATTGAAGCTCTATAAGATACAGCGTAGTATTGATTTGTGTTAATGCCATAGTCGTCTTGTTTTTTGATTATCGGACCGATCATGGCGTTGTCGAAGTGGTTTGTGCCTGACTTTATGAGACTTCTTAGTTGTGTTTGGCTTAAGTCAACGAAGGGATCCGTTCTAAAACCCTTGTCCCAGAGCCTATCTGGTATTGTTTGTGTTTTTCGAATATTTACGAGGTATCTTGTTATTGCTTCTGCGGTTAGGAATTGGCAATGAGCCCTGATTTGTGAGACCCAGTTCTTTTGGAGTTTTATAGCGTCGAGAAGAGCGATTGCCTGGAAAGCTTTTGTTCTTGCCGTTAGATACTGTTTTTTTCTTATCGCGAGGAGTGCGTTTTGATAACAAGCAACGCTTTTGATAGCTGGTGAACGGCTTTGTTGCGCTTTTTTTAATAGTTGTGCGGCTTTATCCTGTGAAGTTTGCTTTTCTGTGTCAGTGAGTTGGGTGTTGGGTGATGTTAGTCTTGCGAGTATGCAAAAAGCCATTCTTAATTCGAGCAGGTCTGTTATCAGTCTGGAATTTTCGGTTGTGGCGAGTTCGCGGCTTAAAAGCTCGTAGATATGGTATGCCTCTTCGTAGTTTTGCTTTAGATAGAAATCGTTTGCCGCCTGCATAGATAACGGCTGTTGGGGATTGATGATTTGGACAGGCTGAACTTGTTGTGTTTCTTTTGGAATGTTGTCGGCAGGGAATCTTTCGGGAGTTTTCTGCGGTGTTTGAAGATTATTGTCCTGGTTGATGACTTGTTTTGTAGTGGATTGGTCGTATTGAGGTATTTGAGTTGGATATTTTGGTTGAGCCTGTTGAGCTGTCAGTAGATATACGAGTAAAGCAGCAGTAGCGACGATTCCAGTTATAAGGAGTTTTTGAATGGTCGAGGATTTATTGAGGAAGGAGGGTGAGGTTTTTGTCGGTTTGATTTCCAGTAAACTCTCTGATGGTGAACTGGTTTGAGTTGATTCTTTTTTGAAGTTGTTTTCAGTGAAGACATCCTTTTCATTAAGAGCAGGAGTGGCTCCCCTTGCCTTTGGGTTTGGTTTTGGCACATTTGTAACGAACAAGTCGCTGGGTTTTTGAGGCCCAGATGTTTGTTGGTTATTAGCAGGTTGTTTTTTTTGCTCATCCATGTAAATATATTTTTCTTCAATTCTGCATAGGTAGCGCAAAGGTGCGAACCGACAGCCTTATTTAATCAAGCAATAAGTGTGCCAAAGTTGCCGTCTTATTCCTGGGGCGTGTGTATTGGGCGTTTGGGGGTGCAGAAAGGTCTTTTAGAGCATTGTCAGTGGTGTTGTTCTTAGCGGATTTGTGTCTGGATTCTATACGGGGCGGTAGATTTTCTGACAATTGGAAGTGAGTTTCCGAAGATGCTTTCGAGGGGGCTTAGAAAGGTGAGGTTGCCGGTATTGGTTGTGTTAGATGCTCTGGTGAGCAGGTATCATCGTTTTGGTATAAAGTTATTGGTTTGGCATTCTTCTTGATGTCATACTGTCGCACTTTTGCGTAGAGTGTTGCCCTTGTGATTCCGAGCAGAGCGGCTGCCTGAGTTTTTTGCCAACAAGTTTCCTGTAAAGCCTTTGCGATAAGTTCCTTTTCTGCCTTTACGAGTGAGAAATCCTTAATTCTTTGGTTTGCCTCGAGGAAGTGCTCATCTTCGTATTCACCGAATTCGTGTGTGTCGATGATAGTACTGCTAAGCCCAATTTTGTCAGTAGTTTCAAGGAGAATAGCGCGTTCGATGACGTTTTTTAGTTCTCTGACATTTCCAGGCCAGTCGTGTTTCTGTAGAGCTTCAAGTGCCATTTTTGTAAGAGCGGAGATTTTTTCGATTTTTTCCGGACAGATAGTGGAGGTCTTTAGAAAGTACTCTGCCAATAGCGGTATGTCATCTTTTCTGTCTAGGGATTTTAAGGGTGCTATGATTACAGGACATATGTTCAGTCTATAGTAGAGGTCTCTTCTGAAACGTTTTGCTTTTGTTTCCTTGAAGAGATTTCGATTGCTTGTGGCGATTATTGTCGCATTGCATTTGATGTCATTTATTCCTCCGACCTTTCTGAAGGTTTTTTCCTGTAGTACCCTTAAGAGCTTTGTTTGCAGGTCGATGGGCATTTCGCTGATTTCGTCAAGGAGTATAGTTCCGTCCTCAGCAAGCTCAAGTAGTCCGAGTTTTTCTCTGTCTGCGCCGGTAAAAGCGGATTTTTCGTGCCCGAAGAGTTCGCTCTCAAGTAGATTCGCCGTAAGGGTGGCGCAGTTTATGGCGACGAATTTTTTTCCTGGGTGCCTGATGGTGTGAATAGCCTTAGCGACCAATTCCTTTCCTGTTCCAGTTTGTCCCGTGATAAGAACGGGATTGCATCTGCTTGCTGCGACGAGTCTTATCATCGACAGGGTTTTTTTGAAAGCCCTGCTTTGTCCGACCATTTGAACCTCAGCGGCAAAGTCAGCGGCAAAAAAACGTGAAGGGGAATTGTTGTTCGGGTGATTGTCCTTTTTGTTCTGTTTTATAATTTGCGAGACGATTTGTTTTAGACGCGGATAATCGGCAGTTCCCTTTAAGCAGTCGTGTGCCCCTAATTTTTTTAGTTCCGAATCGAGGTCTCTGTCACAGTTTTCCTCGACAACGACTATTACGGGTACTCGGTCAGGGTTATTATGGGGCTTTTGTAAGAAGTCATGTGCATTTCTGGTATTTATGCAATGATCGATAAGGACAATATCCGGGGTGATGGTTCCGAGTATTTCCCATGCCTCATCGAGGTCGTCTGCCACGAACACGTCTTTCGCAATATTGCGAATTAGTTCGTGGAGCTGAATGTTTCTGCTTACCGCAACGGCTCTACGTAAAGTCATCCCTGCTCTACAAGAATAAACCTAAATTAATTATTAATAGCGTATCTAAAGTTATTTATTTAGATGGGGGTTAAATCGGCTTTAATGATTAGGCAACTTTAATTTTTTATTGGACGGACCAATAATGTTTTGAATTTGCCTTGTTTAGATGAGTTGTTTGCGTGACAAGTGATTTATCGGACAGATGTCACTGGATAAGTAACGACCGATAACAAGTAGATGGTGACATTGCTTTTAATACAAAGGTGGTCAATTGTCTGAGTGATCACGTATTTTACTTCAGGAGAGATCAGCATCTTTGAGGTTGGCGGAAGAAACTTCCGGGTATTAGGCAGATTTGTTTTGTTTTAATAATTGGCGGAGTCTGCGGGATTGCTTACCGAGGTTTTTTTAAATTCTTAAGTTCTTTAACAGCCGTAAGTTATATTTGAGGGATGCGAAGCGTTTTTTTGTTGGCATAGCAGTTGCGGTAGAAGTTTTAGCTTTGTCGCATTTGTATGCGTTCAGAAAAGGTAAGTTAATAAATTGAAAGTTGGACAAATATTATGAACCCGATTGTAGGAACGACTCAAGCCAGTGAAATCCAGATGGATTATATGAGACTTCTGGTGACGCAGTTGCAGAACCAGAATCCTCTCGAACCACTTGACAACCAGGAGATGGCGTCACAGCTTGCGCAGTTTTCGCAACTCCAACAGTTAGAGAATATGAATATGAATTTTGCAGATGTGCTTGTCACGAGCCAGCGGAATTTTGCTGAATCGCTGATTGGCAAGCAGGTGTCATTTACAGCGACGAACGCGAGCGGAGCGGTAGAGGTGCAAAGCGGTATAGTTGACGAGATTTATTTCGGAGGTGAGGGTGAGATTCTTTTGAATGCAGGTGGCTGGTCATTTGGTCTTGATGATTTGTTGACAGTTAAGAATTGATTAAATGAATTTTATCATATTGAAGATTAAGGAGAGTTAGCAATGAGTTTTGCGTTATCAGCAGGTGTTACAGGTTTGCAGGCCCATCAGAAGATGCTCGATGTTGCCGGTAACAACCTGGCCAATGTGAATACGACGGCATTCAAGTCGAGTCGGATCATTTTTTCCGAGCTTTTGAGTGAGAGTCTTAAGAAGGCATCTCAGCCGACAGCGACGGTTGGTGGTACGAACCCTCAGCAGATGGGTAGTGGAGTCGGGGTTGCTGGGATAACGCCGAATATGGCCCAGGGTAATATTGTCAATACGGGTAATCCACTTGATTTGGCGATAGAGGGTGAAGGCTACTTTGTCTTGAGCGACGGTTCGCAGAATCTCTATACTCGTGCCGGAGCTTACGCGGTTGATTCGAACTCCAACCTTGTAGATCCCAATACGGGTTTTCTTGTTCAGCGTATCGGCTCAGTTGGAGAGACTGATGGTTTCCAGACCACAGGTGACAGCAACATTAAGGTTCCGTACGATGTGGCGATGGCGGCAAAGGCGACGACGTTGATGAGAGTAGCGGGCAATCTTAGTGCCGATGCGACTCTTGCTACGACCCAGACGAATGTTTTGACCTCGAACGTTGCTTATACGACCGGTAGCGGTACAGTTGCGACCGGTACGACGGAACTGGACCAATTAGATCAGTTCAGCGGTACTTTCGGAGCCGCAACGACAATAACGGCATCGGGTTTCGATCCGAGCAACAATGCTCTAAGCGACACTGGTCTTACGGTTACGGGGACCACAACTCTGCAGGATGTCATTGATCATTTGAATACCAACGTTCTAACTTCAACCGAACAAGTAGCGTCTCTGGTCAGCGGTAAGATTCGTATTACGGATGTTGATAGCGGTTACAGTCTTTCAGATATCAAGCTGACGTGGGCAGATAACGGCAGTGCGGCTTTGACGATGCCGGGTTATTTTGAGGTATCTACGGTTGGTGGAGAAGAGGTAAAGAATGTTAATATAACGGTTTATGATTCACAGGGCGGTAAGCATGTTCTCTCGGGTGCCCTTGTTCGGACGGGTACGGCAAATACGTGGGACATGGTTCTGACATCGATAACAGGAAATATCAGTGCGATGACATTTGATAATCGTCGTATCCGTGGTATTGAATTCGATGCCAGCGACGGTTCTTATTCGGGATTGAATTCGGTTATTGGTGATACATCGCAGTTTGTTGTTACTTTTGCTAATGATATATCGAATCCCCAGACCATTGCTATTTCGATGGGTACAGCCGGTCAGCTTGACGGTTTGACCCAGTTTGCCGGTAACTCGACGGCGGTTGCCCGCGAGCAGGACGGTTATGAGGCGGGAAGCCTTTCTACGGTGTCAATAGATAATGAAGGAACAGTGATCGGCGCGTTCTCGAATGGTATTAAGAAGAACATCGCGACGATTCAAATAGCGTTGTTCCAGAACCCTTCGGCTCTTGAAAGTGCGGGTGGTGGTTTCTATAACAGTTCGGCCAACTCTGGTGAAGCGGTATCGACTCAGGCTATGACCGGTGGAGCCGGTTCTATCCACGGTGCAGCCCTGGAGAAATCCAATGCAGATGTTGCGACCGAGTTTGTGAATATGATTCAGGCCCAGAACGGATTCCAGGCGAACGCCCGGACAATCAGGGTAGCGAATGATATTCTTCGAGAGTTGACGAGTCTAATCAGGTAGGTTCCTTGATAGTGCGGTGATACATTGAAAACGATAAGTGAAGTATATTCAAGCAGTTACAACGGGGTCACAAATTTTTGGAACCCCATTGTGGTTTGTATGAAGTAGGTCATTTGTGATGAATTTTATTTTTAGTCATCTATTTTATGTGGTTCAGTTGGTATTGAGCCCGTCCGATCGCTGGAGCGGAGCCCGTCAATTCCCGAGTGGAACTGGGGGATCGCATTGGTTTGTAGTAGTAGCGATAGCGGTCATGGTGATATTTGTGGTTTTGTTGGTATTTGTGAGCTTTTATCGAAAATACAAGGACAAGCGGTTTTCGGGATCTCATTTTATCAACAGCGCCATTGAAAGAGGTCTGACCGAGCGCGAGCAATTAGTTTTGGGTGAAGTTGCGGTTAAGTCGGGTTTAAAACAGAGAAGTTCCATTTTTACGATGTCCAAGGCTTTTGAGCAAGGTGCCCGCAAGCTGATGGAAGATAGCTTTGTTAATGGGCTCGAGAGCGATCAGAGCAAGACTCTGCGAACGGAGTTATATATTCTTCGTGAAAAGCTTGGCTTTCGTGAGGAGCAGATCGATGTTGGTGGAACATCCCAATCCAAAGGTCTTAGCAGCAGGCAGATTCCGAAGGGCCGACAGATTCTTATGACTCGTCGAAGAGCCCGTAATTCCGGCGAGATCGAAGCCGAGGTTGTTGAAAACAACGATGTCGAGTTCAAAGTTCGTTCATCGACGGTTCTGAGAGTTGCTCCCGGTGAATCGTGGTCTATTAGATATTATTTCGGTGCTTCTGTATGGGAGTTTGATGCAATTCTTGTCGGTTGTGAGGGTGAACTATTGATATTGAGTCATAGCGATGATATTCGCTTTGTGAATCGTCGACGTTTTCTTCGAGTATCGGTTGATAAGCCTGGTTATTTGGCGTGTTTTCCATTTAGCTCGATTTCTTCCTCTGAGAAAAGTTTGGCTTCTCCGGAGTTTTTATCAGTGAGGATAACCGAACTTGCGGGCCCCGGTTTGCGGATCGAGGCACCTGTTAAATTAAGGGTTGGCGAACGGGTGTTAGTGGTGATTGGACTTGAAGATACTCGGTCCGGTAAGGCCCGATCAATGAAGTTGGTTCAGGGTGTGGGTGAAGTGAGGCATGTCAAATCGATAGAGAATGGTCAGTCAATTGCGGTGGAATTTACAGGGCTCAAGGATTCGGATGTGAATGAACTTATCCGGGCGACTAATTCTGCTGCTCGTGAGAGTAAGTCTTCCGGTTCGTCCGGCGCGGTTGAAAGCGCTTGGCAACCGGTGTCAGTATGAGGTATTAGAAATGGCTTCAGAACAGATAACTTCAAGTATTGATGCGTTGATGCAGGAATTTTATATCATCACGCATAATCTGGCTAACGCCGGAACGGTTGGTTATAAGCGCAGATGCAATGCTTTTAGTCAAGCGCTGGAATCTCAGATGACTGCTTCGTCTGAATATTCACCGGGAAAGATTGATATTGAGTCGGCTCTTGATTTTTCGCAGGGCGCAATGGCAGAGACGGGACGTCCACTTGATTTTGCTTTGCACGGTAAAGGTTTCTTTGTGTTAGAGAGTCCCGAAGGTACTCAATATACGCGAAACGGCATTTTCAGTACGAATCCGAACGGTCAGATAGTTAACTCTTCGGGTAAGATTGTTAGCGGTGAAGGGGGCCCTATTACGGTTCCGGCAGGCATTAGTCATTCACAAATTAGGGTATCCAACGACGGGAATGTCTCAGCCGGGGGTGTTGTTATAGGCAAATTCAGGTTAGTTGATTTCGGAGATAACCAGGGCGAATTAGCATCGGTTGGTGATTTCTGCTATCAAATGCCTGATTCCACTATAACACCAACAGCAGCCGGGAATTTGATTGTAAAACAGGGCTACCAGGAGTCCTCGAATGTGAAGATAGTGGATGAGCTTGTAGATATGATAATGGTTTCGCGGCTTTACGAGGCGAACATGAAACTTGTATCAGCCGAGAGCAGTATGTTAAGCAGTCTCGTTGGCGTAGCGATGGGATAGAATTTTTGTGATTTCAGGTTTTAGAATTTAGATAAGGAGAAGCATGATATGTTGAGAGCGTTTTCAACAGCAGCGACAGGCATGACGGCGCAGCAGATGCTGGTAGATGTAATCGCCAACAACCTTGCGAATATTAATACGAATGGTTTTAAGCGTAGTCAGATTAATTTTCAGGATTTGCTCTATGTTAAGATGTCCGAGCCTGGAGAGGAGATATCTTCCGGTATCAGGACGCCGAGCGGAACTGAGATTGGCAGCGGAGTGAGGGTGGCCGCAACGATGAAGGTTTTTACTCCCGGTGAAGCTCAGCACACGGGTAGGAAGCTGGATGTTGCTATTCGTGGCGACGGATTCCTGCAGGTGAGCATGCCTGATGGAACGACAAAATATACTCGTGACGGAGCATTGCAGATAAATGTTAACGGAGAGTTGGTCACCGCCACCGGGTATGCAATAGAGCCATCAATCAGCATTCCAAGCGGTTGGGAATCAATCGGTATCGGTCCTGACGGTAGTGTGAACGTCACAAGCAGCGGGACGATGTCGGTTGTTGGTACTCTTCAATTGGCACGTTTTCTTAATCCGTCGGGTTTATCCAGTGAGGGAGACAATCTTTTGGCTGAAACCGAAGCCAGTGGCACAGCAACTACGGGTGAGGCCGGAGCGGATGGTTTTGGTACTTTTCAATCCGGTTTTTTGGAGAAATCCAACGTTCAGATGGTTTCTGAGTTAGTGAATCTGATAACGGCCCAGCGTGCTTACGAGACGAACTCCAGAACTATAAAGGCCGGAGATGATATGCTCAGAACGGCGAACCAGGTCGTAAGATAAGGATAGCGATGATGTTGAGATTATGCTTTGGAGATATGCGAGTGATATCAAGAGTTGCAGCTTTTGTTTTGATTTACGGGATTCTTTTGCCTGTTGTCGCATGGGGCGAGGATGTAAAGGCAATTGAGAGCACGGGTCTTGATATATATATTCCTCGTGAAGTGACAATTAAAAGCGATACCATTCGATTGGGTGATGTTTGTATTATTCGCGGTGAGTCTGGGTTGGCAGGCAAAGCCGGAGCGATTGGCCTTGGTCGTCTTTGTGTACCCGGGCAGGCGATAGTTATCGATCGGTCTGTGTTATTAGGTAGGCTTGCCGGCAGTGGTATCAGCTTATCAAATGTGGTTTTTGGCGGTGCAGAACAAGTTTCAATCAAGCGTCTGGAGCGGGTAATTGAGGGTGATCGATTTGTCGAAGCGACAAGATCTTTTCTTGTAAAAGATACTGAAGGTTCAGCCAGTATTAAACTGGTGGTTTTGCGAGTTCCCAAGCCATTGATTATTCCCGGGACAAGTAAAGATATTAAGTTTTCTTTTCGATTTTTGTCCAGCAGATCCGGCAGTCGCCCTAAGGTCCAGGTTGTAGTTTTAGCAGACGGCAAAAAGGTGGGCTCGCGTGATGTGAGTTTTCTGGTGAGGTATTACTGTCGGCAAATGGTGGCCAAGGTTGATATCCAATCGGGGGTTCCATTAAGTGAGGAAAATATTCGAGTTGAGAAGGTTCTGTCGAATCGTCCGGAAGCTGCTAACTGGAGTCCAGGTTTTGGTCTTACCGCCAAGCGTTATATAAGCGCTAACAGTGTAATCAGTCCCCGGATGATCGGTTCGTTGAATCCGGAATTAGTTTTTAAGCGTAATGCGAAAGTGGTCATCCGTATTGAAAGTCCGTGTTTTTTGATTACGGCGACCGGCAAGGCGATTAGTGATGGCCGAACGGGGGAGTATGTGAAAGTTCGCAATATCGATTCAAATCGGATTATCTTATGTAAGGTTAATTCGGATGGTAGTGTAGAGCCGGTTTTTTGAGAGGCTTTAACAGTTATTTAATCGGTGATTATTCAGAAGGGACAAAGGATGAATAATAGAAGGGCATTTTTGGTTGTTTGCATAATCCTGCTGCTGGTAAGCGGGGAATTTGTAATGGCAGATTCTATCTGGGCCAGGAAAGACAGGAACAGTAAGGATTATTACTCGGATGATGTCGCCCGCAATATTGGTGATATTCTGACGGTCAATATTACCGAAGACAGCAAAGTTGATAAGAAGGGTAAGCGTGATCTGAAGAAAGAGACGGACCGTTCGAGTGCTTTCAACGGGAAGTTAGGTATTCACGGTGTTTCTGCGTTGCCCGGTTTTACGATGAGTGCTGAGACCAGCAATGAGTTGAAAAGTAAAACCGATTTTAAAGATGAACGCAGTTTCGTTGACTCGATTACAGTAGTTGTCGTAGATATTCTTCCGAACGGTCATCTTGTTGTGATGGGCACTCGCAATCGTGATATTGCTGGTGATATTCAGATTATTGAAGCCAGTGGAATAGTACGCGTGAACGATATCACGTCTGACAATACGATCAAGAGTGAGCAGGTGGCGGACTTTCGTATTGTAGTTCGTAACGAGGGAGTATCCGAGCCTTATACCAAGCCCGGATGGCTTGGCAGGATATTGGACATTTTGTGGCCGTTTTAGGCGCGTTTTTTTTAATAATGTTTTTTGGGTAATAGGTTATGAAAAGATACATGGTTATAGCGTTGGCTTTTTTATGTGGTTTTTCCGGAGTTGCGCGTTGTGAGCGTATCAAGGACATCGTTGATATCCAGGGTATGCGCGGCAACCCACTTCGCGGGGAGGGTTTGATTGTCGGTCTTGCCGGGACCGGTGACAGCGGAGTACTATCGCGTCAGTTGTTAGCGAATATTCTGAGAACGTCAGGCCTTGTCCTATCGCCATCGGATTTGAGCGGCGGTAATATTGCGGTGGTGGCTGTCATGGCCCAATTAGGCCCTTTTGCACGTGAGGGATCTCGTATCGACGTGGATGTTTCATCGATAGGAGATGCCAAGAGTCTTCAGGGCGGCAAGCTGTATCCGACGCCGTTGAGAGGACTTGACGGACAGCCTTACGCAATTGCCGAGGGTTCGGTATCTCTCGGAGGCTGGACCGCCTCAGGTGGGAAGGCATCGGTAACAAAGAATCACCAGACGGTCGGCCGTATTCCGGGCGGAGCCATCGTTGAGAGGGAAGAGTTGGCCTCTTTTGTTCAACATATCGGCGGGCAGCGTTTCATTACTTTTAATCTTCGAAACGGTGATTTCACGACGGCGAATAGGATAGGATCTGCAATTAATAAGATTTATCCGAGAAAGGCTATTGTATTTGATCCCGGTACGGTTCGAGTCATGCTTCCGGCGGAGGTTGCTGAGCCGGCTTTTATTCTCAGCGACGAAGTTCCGGCGAACCAGAAGGATCTTGCCGGTTTTATTGTCGAGATATCTCAACTGAATGTTCAAGTTGACGTTCCGGCAATAGTTGTTATCAACGAACGTACAGGTACAATTGTAGTTGGTGAGAATGTCGCTATTTCCGCGGTGGCGATATCGCAGGGCAGTCTTGTAGTTAAGATCAAGGAGACGCCGATAGTTTCTCAGCCGATGGCGCCATTCTCTGACGCGGGCGAAACGAAGGTTATTGAGGATACGTCGATTGATGTCGAGGAGAGTGAGGGCTTTTTGATTCCGGTTACGAGATCGGTAACAGTTTCGGACCTGGCCAAGACGCTAAATGCGATCGGAGCGACACCACGCGATCTTATCGCAATATTTAATGCTCTTAAACAGGCCGGTGCGTTACAGGCCAAGTTAGTGATAATGTAAGGGTTTGGTTGAGTATCGAGCAGAGTTTATTTTGCAAATGGAGTAGTATTTATGGATGGCAGTAATATGATTTTGACGGGTTCGGTTTTGCCGCCGTCATTATTGGAGCAGGCAGGTCAAGGTTCCTTAGCGAAGTCTGGATTAAATTTGGATCCTGAAGAGTTGAAGGGCTTGTCCGATGATCGAAAAGTACAAGTTGCCAAGGATTTCGAGTCTCTTTTCATAGGGAGGCTTTTAGAAGAGATGAAGAAAACCATCGGAGATTGGGGATTTGAGAAAGACGGAGCATCGAAACAGATTCAGGGGATATTCTGGCTTTATCTTGCCCGTGATGTTGCGGACAAGGGCGGGCTTGGTTTATGGAAGCAGATACATCAGGTAATGACCAAATCGGAGCAAGCGGATGTCGCTGGCGAATCGCTTGATAAAGGTGTATGAAAACAGTCATAAGTGAAAAAGAAAAGAAGGTTGAAGAGTTACTTGGTGTCCTTGATAAGGACATCGAGTATTTGGAATTGAGCCTTTCGAGCTTAACCGAACTTCGCGGTATGGTAATCAAGCGCGATGATGCTTTGCTTGGCAGACTTCTTGAGATTATTCAGCAGCGTTCGGGCTGTTATCGCGGCCATGAATTGAGTCGTGAGGGTCTTCGTAAAGAACTGGCAGGGATATTTGGTTGTGGTTCCGAGGAAATGACATTATCTCGTCTTGAGATTGAAGAAGAATTGCCCGTCGAGCTTCGAGAACAGATATCTGGTAAAAAGGGGCGGTTGAGTTTTTTAGCCGGTCAACTCAAGAAGGAACATAGATCTACGTTTTATCTGTTGAGTGAGTGTGCCAGGATCAACAAGATGCTTCTTCATGGTATGCTTGATTTCGGTGGTCCCGGAACAGTCAGCTATAACAGTAACGGAACAGCCAGTAAGCAAGCCGATACGAGTTTTATTAATATGCGTTTTTAATGGCTGTTCAATTTTAAATCCGGCTCTGAACGGAGTTATGCGATGTCGAATTACTCAATAGGATTAGAAGGACTTGAAGCCGCTCGTAAGTACTTCGACGTGATAGGCAATAATATTGCCAACGCGGCGACTGAGGGTTATCACCGTCAGCGAATCGAGTTGTCTCCAGCTTATATGGCGGACTCTGGTACGGTAATACTCGGTGGTGGTGTTGATATTGACGGTATTACTCGAATTGTCGATGAGTTAATGGAACTTGAGATTATGAGTAAGCAGTCTTCTTCGGGGCAAATTTCCCAGGAGCTTACCTCTCTGCTAACTGTGGAATCGACGTTTGGTGATTTTGGTTCCAGCACCGGTCTATCAGCAATGCTGGATGATTTTTTCAATTCATTGCATGATCTTAGTGCCAATCCATCAGAGCTTATCTGGCAGAGTCAGGTTACGGCAAGTGCCGATGTCATGGCTCAGAAATTTCGCTCTTTAGGTGATTTCTTTTACAATCTTGAGTCCCGGATTGTGGCCGAGGCGGAGAATGTTGTCGAACAGATAAACTCCCTTGCAGGTCAGATCGCCGAACTCAATAACAGCATATCTAAGATGGTGATCGGAGGTTCTGATGCGAACAATCTTCGTGACAAACGGGACCAGCTTATATCGAATCTTTCGGAATTGGCCGGCGTTGAGGTGACCAGCCATCAGTACGGAGTGGTTGATGTGAGTGTTGGAAGTGTTCCGGTGGTTTCCGGGGCGACGGCAACCCTTCTTGAAGTCGGATTGCAAAGCAACGGGACACTTGCATATTCTGTTAGCGGGGCACACGCATATAATACAAATCTGGAAGGTGGCAAACTTGGCGGTATATTATCGTTGAGAAACACCCTTATTCCTGATGTGACTAATGATCTGGATACTCTTGCAAGTACGCTGATCCAGCAGATAAATCAATATCATGTTCAGGGCGTCGGTTCGAGCGGATCATTCAGTACTCTTACCGGCTGGGCGAATGTCAGCGGAGATTTGTCAGATTTTAGCGGGGTCTCTGCGGGTTATACCTATGTCAGGGTGATCAACACCAGTACCGGTGCGGTAACCCGGACCGCTATCCCTGTCAACCAGGATGCTTCTTCAGATACACTGTCGGAGATAGCCAGCTATATTACAAGCAATGTTGACAACCTGAGCGCTTCTGTTAATTCATCCAATCAATTGTCAATTACCGCCGGGACCGGTTATAAATTTGATTTTATACCCGCGGTCCATTCTTCTCCGACGGCGAGTACTTTGACCGGATCGAGCCCTCCGATGATAACAGTTTCGGGTGTTTATACTGGTACGGCGAACGATACTTTCGAGTTTACAGTTTCGGGTGCCGGTGTAGTTGGTAACGGCACTTTAACACTTGAGGTAAAAGACGGTGGCGGCAGTGGTGGAGTAATCACCACATTGAATATCGGCTCGGGTTATGCGGCTGGCGACCTGCTTAGCGTTGGAAACGGTATTACTATAGCAGTTGGGGCGGGGGATTTTCTCGCCGCCGACAATTTCGATGTTGCTGCCTATAGTGATACCGATACCTCCGGTCTTCTTTCTTCGGTTGGAATTAACACTTTTTTCTCCGGCAGCAGCGCCAGTGATATTGCTGTTTGCTCAGAGATAGCTAATTCCCCATCTCGTGTAGCAACGGCCCTTGGTTCGGATATGACCGACAATGCCAATGTTGTTAAGATGGCAGGTTTGCAAGATGTGTCGATTAGCGGACTTAATTCGAGTACTCCGGGAGCATTTTATCGTCAATTGATAACCGATCTGGGCCAAACCATATCATCGAAGCAAATGCAGCAGGACAATATTGAAGCTATCCTTCATAGCCTTGGGAGTCGGCGTGAAGAGATCAGCGGGGTTGACGTTAATGAAGAGGCTGCGAACATGCTTGCAGTCCAGCAGATGTATCAGGCGATAGCGAAGTACTTGAGTACGATTCACACTTCAACGACTTATTTGATGCAAATATTGTAAATTTTGACAGGCGCGTTTTGTCGAACGATTTATAAGAGGTTTTAATGGCACAGACACTGAGTAACATTTACAGTAATGTTGGTTTTGCATTGAACTTACATACTGATGCACTGGTTCGTCTTCAGGAACAGATATCGACGGGGATGCGAGTGAATCGGGCGTCTGATGATCCGTCCAGCGCGTATCAGATTCTGGGATATGATTCGCAGGTACGATCGTATGAGAACTACATAGATGAGATGTCATCGGTGATAAATGGCTTGGAGTTTTCGCATACGGCTCTTGAGAACATGATCGATGAGGTCGTAAATGCCCGGACGAATATAAGCCAGATTGTTAGCGGTACTTACGGCCAGAGCGGTCGTGAACGTGTAGCTGATGGCATCAACGATATGCTGGAGCAGCTTGTTGTTCTGTCGAATTCCAAGCATATAGATCAATATGTTTTTGGTGGCGCAACGACTTCTTCTGCTCCTTATACGGTTAGCAGGACGAACGGGAAAATTACATCAGTGAGCTATCAGGGTAGCCGTGAGCAATTGAATATCGAGGTTGCTCCGGGAGTCCAGTCGAGTTCATTTTACATTGGAGAGGATGTGTTTCGCTCAAGTGATCGCAGCGATCCTGTTTTCTCCGGATTGACCGGTGCTGCCAATGGTACGGGGACATCGAGTGTGACTGGAGATGTCTGGCTTACGGTGATTCACAACGGCAGCAATTACAAAGTTTCTATCGATGACGGAGCCAGCTATGTGACGGTTCCCGGTGGCGGAAGCGCCAACCAGGCGGTGACGAACTCTGTAACGGGTAAGATTCTTTATGTGGATACCACTGGTATCAACAGTACCGGTGTAGAAGTTGTACAAGTTCCGGGTACTTATGATGTTTTTAGTACTCTGATCACGATTCGGGACATTCTTGAGAATGACAGGAGCCTTTCAGAGGACCAGTTGCATGATCTGCTTGAAAAAGCGATGATCCCCCTGAATGAGACGAACGATCTTTTGGTTCACTCTCAAGTCAAGGTGGGTTTGAGGATTGGTTTTTTGGACGATATGCGGGAGAGCCTAAAAGAGCTTAAGTATAATGCTGAGGATGGCAAAGCAGAACTTGAGGATACCGATATCGCGCAAGTTGCGATAGATCTTTCTCGTCGTGAGGTTTTATACCAGATGTCTCTTTCGATAGCGGCCAAGATCATGTCTATGTCTCTTCTTAATTTTATCTGATAGTTTTATTCGAGCTTTCATCGAAGTATAGAAACATTTTTAAATGTAAGAGCCTTTTTCATCGGAGTTTGAATTGAAAGTGGGAACGGCGGTAAGAAGAATTCTTGTTGAGCATCATGCTGCTATAGGTGATACGATCTGTGCCGAGCCCGCATTGCGTGCGCTTAAAAAGGAGGTTGGTGAGGATACATCAATCATTCTGCGAGTTGCCCATCCAGAACTATTTCATAATCATCCGAGTCTCAGTCATGTTGAAAACAGTTTTGAGGCTTATGTTGAACGCGATTATGAGAGGATAATCAGGTTATCGGTCGCTCCGACCAAAGAGAATCGTCGTCGTCATCTTGTTGATCGATCAGCCGAACAGATGGGTGTGAGCCTTGAAGATCGGGTTCCACATATCTATCTTGATACCGAAGATGAGCAATCTTTGACGAAATTCTCTTTGCCTGGTCCGGATAGACTCAAGATAGCCATAAGTCCTGCTGTGAACTGGAGTTCAAGGTTGTGGGAGCAAAGTGATAAGTGGGCCTGGCTTTGCAGGAGACTGATCAATGAATACGATGCCACTATCATTCAGCTTGGCCATGAGGGTTCATATACAGCGAATTTAGGCATCGATCTTGTGGGTCGGACATCAGTTCGTGAGGCGGCGGCGGTTTTGTCGAGTTGTGAGTTGCTTATCAGTGTTGATACGGGGCTTATTCATCTTGCCTCGGCTGTTGGAACGCCATGTGTTGGTCTTTTTGGTCCGATATATCCTGAGTTACGGATGCATCCTGGGCTAGGTCGTGCTGTGATTTCGGCAGAGGCACAATACCGCGGATGTTTTCACTGGTATGACGGTGAAGTTGAGAACTGTCCGAAGGGTCATCACGAGTGTATGCAGCAGATAAGTGTCGAATCGGTTCTTTTTGCTGTTAGCAAGGTGTTTTCTTCGAGAAGTGGGGCTTTGGGCTTTAGGAGCAGTTTTCTTTCAGGCTCACCTTGCCATTGAACAGTTGGTGTACGATATTTATACACTTGTTTTTTTTCATCAGCGAAATTGCGTATTTACAAGGCTTTAAGTTGACGGCACGCAATTTGCTTTCCTTGTAACAATGATACGACTGCACAGTGGTTGCGGTCCAGAAATTAGGAGTAGAACATATGACGACCGGATCAAACATTGAACAAGCCCGGATCGGGCAGGGGACAACAGGCAAGTCTAACAACTATGAGCGCGGGCTGGAATTGGCAGAATCGGGCCAGCATGAGCAAGCCCTTATTTGCATACAGGAGCACCTCCGGTTTAATCCTAATGACGTCGAGGCTCTTAATGATGTCGGTGCGATTCTTCACTGTCTTGGTCGAAGTGATGAAGCGATCAGGCATATCGTTCGAGCGAGAGGGCTACGTGGCGATTCGGCAGAAATAATCTGGAACCTTGCAGAAGCTTATCTTGGAGCCGGTAAAGCGGCTGAAATTATAAAACTTTGCGTTCAGATGAACCAGATGGAGATATTGAGCGCAGATTTGCTGAATCGAACCGCGAATGTGTTTCTCGAACAAGGAAATAAGTCCCAAGCAGTTGAGTGTCTTCTTTGGTCCCTTGAATTAGCTCCGCAGCAGGAAGTTCTGAACCGGATGATCGAAGTTATTCAGATGAAAAGGCCCAAGATCGCGTTTTTCTGCGGTTTGCCCGGAGATACGAAATTTCTTGGTGACATCTATGATTTCAGCCGTTACAGGTACCTTGTTCAGTTGCCAGAGGTGAATGATGTCAATCAGATGTACGAGACTATGAAGACCAGCGATATATCGTGGTTCGAGTGGTGTACAGATGTGGTTGTCGAGGCATCAAAATTACAGAAGGTTTGCAAGAACATAGTGAGGCTTCACCGTTTTGAGGCATATAACGAATGGCCCGGTCGTGTGAAGTGGGAGAATATCGATATTCTTATCCTGGTAGGCAATTCATTTGTCCGTGAGGCATTGCTTAAGCAGGTTCCTGACATTGAGAGCCGAACGCGGGTTGTTACGGTTCCCAATGGAGTTAATCTCGATAAGTTCAAGTTTGTCGATCGCCGGCGTGGTAAGAATCTTGCCTGCATCGGTTACTTGAATATGCGTAAGAATCCGATGTTACTTCTTGGGTGCATGCAGAAGCTTCACTATATAGATCGAGATTACAAGCTGTTTTTCGCGGGTGATTTTCAGGATTCGATGCTTGAACAGTATGTCAGGCATATGGTTGAGGTGATGGGACTTCAGGATGTTGTGTTTTTCGACGGGTGGCAGTCTGATGTAAACAGTTGGCTTGAAGATAAACATTTTATAGTTTCGGGGAGCATTGGTGAGAGCCAGGGGATGGGACTTCTTGAGGGGATGGC
>SDBT01004841.1_pt1 | contig 22771 bp, 31 predicted proteins | sample 2277101 | NCBI WGS metagenome assembly SDBT01 (sample SAMN10404973, study PRJNA504765) | marine sediment metagenome | isolation source: marine sediment core GS10_PC15, 103 cmbsf | place: Arctic Ocean: Southern Knipovich Ridge | collected 2010 | reverse complement strand
GGTAGTACACGGATGACTATTTTAGGGGGTGGAAATGTAGGAATAAACACAACCACTCCCGACGCCAAACTTCAAGTAGTTGGCGATGTGCATTTTGGCGATGACGCTACGAACCAGACGCGAATCTCTGCCACAGGCGACTTGTTATTTGTGGGCACAGCAGGTTTAATCTTCGGCCACATGGACGTTCCTGCCGCTAATGTTATAACTGTAGATACTTCGGCGACAGCTAATCCTGTCGAAGTCAAAGACGACGGTACAGTTTCGGCAGATGATGGGTGGGAAACCGGAGAATTAAATGGAACTACTTTTGCTGTAAGTGATTTGCATTACATAACTATAACGATTGCGGGAAAATACTTGGTGCATTATAGTATGTCACCCGCAACTAATTCAGGTGGTGGAACTGAATTGCATGGCGGAATTTGTATTGATTCCACAACATTCGTAAGAGATAATGGTGAAGGCCACGCTCACGTTTTTAATAATAATGATAATGTAAATTTATGTTCCATAGGCGTTATAGACTGTCCGAATGGAAATGAAGAAATAAGCTTGTGGGTTGCAAACGATGCCGCACAAAAAACTATCGTCGAACATGGGAATATGTATATCCAGTTAATCGCAGGCACATAATACATCATAATTAGGGAATTACATAATGCCAGATATACAAATAACAATAACGATACCCGACGGCGTGGTGGCTGAGGCCAGGGCTGGACTGTTGGCATATCGGCCACTGGAGCCGGGGCAGACGGAGGCTGAGCTTTTAGAGCAGCTCGCCCAGGAGGGCGTCCAGAGGGCGTATAATAAAGGCAAGAGGATGCTTGCGGAACAGGGGACAGTCGTTGCGGACCTGTTTGCAGTAGCTACTTAGAGGGATGAATCATGGCAAAGAAGAAAACAGTGGACGTAATCGGGAAATTGTATAGTAAAATGGGCAGAGTGTCATACCTGTTGACTAAATCAGAGGCGAATCTGCAGGCGGCGACAAAGGCCCACCAGGAACTACGGCGGGAGGCCGTGGCTATCGCCAACCAGATAGCCCAGGCCGAAGCAAAAACAGGAGACTGATATGGGTATTAAAGTTGATTATACGCCGGTTGGGCAGGTCTATGAGACGGCAAAGCGGGCGGGCAGTGTCCAGATGCTGTTGCAGCAGGACCAGCGCCAGCAGGAGCAGGAACGCTTTGAAATGCAGATGAACGCCGAGCAGGACGCCCGTGAGTTCCAGGCGAGGGTGCAGCAGGAGGCCCAGTCTGAGCAGTACCAGCGAGCCCTTATGCTGGCGACGGCCAAGAGCGACATTGACTTCCAGTCTGAAATTGCCATGTACCAGAAGAAGCGGGCCATGATGCTCAGTGAGATTGAGCAGATACAGAACTCTGATATTCTCAGCGACGCGAACAAAGAAGAACTGGCTGACAGGGCGTATGCCAAGCACTTCGGCGTTACCCTGGGCAACACAACCATGGAGAATTTCCTGGAGAAGCAGCAGTATAAGATGGCGATAGTCAAGCAGTTGGAGGAGCAAGTCAGTCAGGGCCTCATGTCCCCGGAGGAGGCCCGCAACATGGCTGCAGCTAACGGAGTGCCGTACTCGGCCAATATGTTCCCGGATGAGGCCGAGGAGCTGCGGGACGATAAGAATAAGCTGCTCGTCAGGCTAAGCCAGGTTCAGGCGGGGCTGGCAAAGTTTAGGGACTTTAATCCATGGGGGCCCAAGGGGCCAAGGGTTGAGATTAAGGACATTGAGACCGGAGAAACCAGGGAGGCCACAAAGTCGGAGGTAGGCATACGCGACGCGCTTATCCGGCAGGCAGGCGAACTCGTGGTGGAGCTTGAGGCTCTGGAGCGGAAGGGCGCCGTTGTGCCGCAAAACGAAATAGTGGCCCTGGAGGCAGCCATGGAACCAGAAGTGCGTGCGGTCTGGGACAAGGCCCGACTGCAAGGTGTTACTATTGTTGAGTTTATGCAAAAGCTGCGGGCCCTGGAGAAGTAATGGCAACGACGTGGCAAAAAGAGCTTGAGCAGGCAGTCGCCGTGCCGCCGATAGAAGCCTCCTGGGAGCAGGAACTGGCGGTGGCAGCGAAAGTTGCGCCGCCAATGACGACGTGGCAGGAGGATTTGAAGGTGGCAGCACCGCTGACGTTTGGTGAAAAAGTCAAAGAAGTCGGCAAGGCCGCTCTTAGAATGCCCCAGTACGTCGCCGCCAATGTGGGCGATTTGATTTACTGGATGGCCAGCCAGAAACCGGGCGGGGGGCCGGGTCCATCATATGTCCCGATGGGGTTCACCCAGGAAATGCAGGCGAAGCTGACGGAGCGGAACATTAAGTTCGCCAACAACGTCAGCGAATACTGGAGGAAGGCGGCGGCAACGGGGGTGGAGGCGGAGGACCCCCGCATTGAGGCGATGTCGTGGCTGGAGGCTCCGGTCCTTAAAGGCCTAACGAGCGGAATTGAGTCGTCTGGTTCATTCCTCGTGGCGGTTGGGGCCAGCATAATTACCAAAAACCCTACGGTCGGGCTCGCCCTGCTTGGGGCTATGAGCGGCAGCGGGACGTACCGTGAGCTCCGGGAGGAGGATGTTGAGCATGGCCTGGCTAATGTTACCGCATTGCTGGCCGGTACGTTTGAGGCCGTTACGGAGAAGTTGCCCTTTAACGCCATATTCGGCAAAAGTTCAAAGCGGTTCCTGGCCAAGTTCCTGAAATCAGCGTCCATGGAGTCCCTGCAGGAGTTTTTCCAGAACATGGGCGAAAACTACCTCAAGCACTTCGCCACCGAATACCAGGAGACAGGCGAGCCGTCGGAGGCCCTGAAAATCTCCTGGGCCCAGTTGCTGGAGAATTGGCAGGATGCCATATCCGGCGGCCTGGTGATGGGTGGTGCCGGAGCCGTAATGACAGGCAGGGCAGGACTGGAGGTGGAGGAGAGGGCACCTGTGCCGCCGATGTCCGAGGAGGAGCAAGCCTCGACGCTGATGAGCTTCGCCAGGGGAGTCGCCTTGGTCGGGCTTCGCTCAGACATTGCCGCCGCGGGCTTAGAATTAAGCACCCCTCAAAACGAGGAGCAGGTGGCCGCAGACGAGATAGCCGCCCGGCTGGGCAAAAAGCTGGTCTGGTTCAAGGACACGACTGGCGAATTTGGTATTACCGGAGCCGTATCTCCTGGCAGACCGGGCGTTATATTTATGGACGTTGGGGCAGACAGGGCGGCGGCCTCAACGGTGTCGCACGAAATCCTACATCACCTGAAACAGGACGCCCCGGAGCTGTACGCCAAACTGGCACCTCTCATATTTGACGCTTCCGAGGGGTTCGAGACATTCAAAACCCGCCGGTCTATAAGGGACCTCCCCACGGAAGTACAGCAGGAGGAGTTTGTTGCCGAAATGTTCTCCCAAGCCGCCATGCAGCCTGGGTTCTGGGATAAAGCGTTCCAGTCCGAACCGGGGCTGGCGGAAAGGCTGTGGCAGATAATCAAGGATGCACTTGCTAAGCTGGCTCCGCAGGGACAGCGGGAGATAGAGCTTGACGCACACGTAACTCCATATATAGCGGACTTTCAGAAGATAGAGGCCGCCGCTGCCGTTGCTGCAAAAAAGTACGCTCCCGTCGCCAAAGCTCAGGCCAACGTGAGGTTGGTTCGCAGGCAAGCCGTGCTAAAGCAACAGGCGGGCGAAAAACTCACTCCCACAGAGGAGAAGGCCGTACAGTTCAGTGAGCGAGAGCTTCGGGACATGCGGGCGGAGCAGTTCCGTGGCGAGATTAAGTTCAGCCAGAAAGAGTCGGTCAATAAGCGGGTGCGCAAGATTGCCGGAGAGGCAGAGGGCCAGTATGCCGACCATGCGTGGACATTCCTGTCGAGGCTGGCGTATGAGCGGCAGTTGCCGGACAATACGATTGCAGCGTATCTTACGTCGGTCAGGGAGTTTTCCCGGTACATGAAGGATTCAGGCCGTGGCATTCAGGCAGTCAGGCCGGAGGACCTGCGGGCATTTAAGCGGGAAATGAGTAAGGCCGGTAAGTCGGCCTCTACAATGAACTTACGGATGGCTGGCCTCAATGAGTTCTTCGGCTTCCTCACGATGACGGACCAGATTGCGGGCAACCCGATGCTGGCACTGTCCGATGAGCTGGTTAAGGGCGAACAGAAGTTACCTAAGGTGTTGTCAGTAAAGCAGATGGGTGCGTTCGTCCGGGCCGCCAGGGAGAAAACCAGGAAGAACCTGCTTGAGCGAAACATCGCCATGTCGGAACTGTTATGGGCCACCGGAGCAAGGGCCAGTGAGATAACCGATATCAAGGTATCGGACCTGCGGCTGGGCGAGAGGCAGATTATACTGCACGGCAAGGGCGACAAGGACCGGCTCGTCCCCATAACCAAGGCCTCGGCTGCTGCAATACAGGCACATATCGACAAGGCCGGGCTCCAGCGACATGAGTATCTGTTTCAGACCCGCAACAAGGACCAGTTGACCCGCCAGGACATCGGGCGGTTTGTGAAGCAGTACGCCAAGAAGGCAGGGTTGCCGTCCTGGGTCAGCCCACACACCATGCGGCACACGTTTGCAACGCAGCTCATGGAGGGCGGGGCCGATATCCGGTTCATCCAGGAAATGATGGGGCACTCCACCCCGGAAATAACAGCACTGTACGCACAAGTTACAATCCAGAGGAAGAAGGAAGTATTCAAGAAGTACCATCCGTCTGAGGTCGGGGTGCTTAAACGGGCGAAATTAGCCAAGAAGGAGCGGGCCGTAACCAGGAAGTACGTCGTTACGAAGGAGGGCAAGCTGGTCCGGCAGCCATCTGTCAGGCAGGCGGCCCAAAGACAAGCTGCACGCCAAGTGGGCATGGAGGTGGAGGCTAAGATTGTTACCGAGGAGGAGGCACTCAAGGCCACGATGAAGGCCCAGAAGAAAGCTGCGGTTATGGGCTTTAAGGCCGGACTAACCCAGGGCAAGGCCAAGGCCAAGGCGCTGCAGAGCAGGTATAAAACGCTGAGTGAGTGGCGAAAGGCGTTTAAGAAGTTCGTTAAAAAGTCGTTACCGGCCAATGTCCAGGGAACCATGCTGTCGGCGCTGGAGGGGATAAAGGGCGAAAAAAGCTACCTCAAGGCTGTCGAGGGGCTGATTGCGAAAATCGAGCAAACGCAGCGGCGACAGGCGCTTGCGGCGCTCAAGAAGCAAATCAGTAAGATACAGAAAAAATGGGGCCGCAAGGGCACCGCCGAGGGCTACAAGCTGATGCCGCAGTACGAGAAGGTTGTTACGCGGTTGATGGACGCATTTACCACCAAACGGGAAATGAAGGAAGATGTGCGGGAAGGGCTTGAGGAGTTGTTAGCCTGGGCCCAGGAGGAGCGGGCGATTCTTGAGCAGAAGGGGGAACGGGATACGCCCTTCCATAAGTTCGAGGTCCTGGCAGCCATTGAACGGCTCCAGAAGGAGCTTGGAAAGAAAAGCGTAGCTGAGTGGCCCGCCGAGAGAATCGACCTGCTCCGGGAGGCACTGCTTACGGTAGTGTACCAGCACCTGTTCGAGCGGACAGCGTTTAACCGGGTTATGAGAAAGCGGCTGGAGGCCGATATTGCTCAGGGCATAGTCGACGTTGGCGAAGCCGCAGGTAAGCCGGTTTCCGTTACCCAGGACATAGGCAAAACCGACGAGGGGATAGTTGCCGAGTACGCCGGTAAGGCTAAAGCGCTGTTGGGCAGGCATAACTACAACCTGTCGACGCTGTCTAAGATAATGAGCGGCATGAAGGCCGCAGGGCCCGTCTGGAGGCGGCTGGCTGGCAACATAGAGCAGGGGCTGGGTAAGGCCCTCCACCACAAGCAGGCGGCCAGAGACATGCTCTGGGACGCTCTGAGGGCCAAGGGGGTAACGGCACAGGACTTGATGGGTATGAGCAACGTCCTAAAGCGCGCTAAATGGAAAGGCCCGAAGTGGCTGAGGGCTTATGCCGAGTCGGATTTCGATGTCGAGACGAGGACAATTAAGCGGATAACCACGCAATCTATTACCGTGAAGCTGGAAAGCGGCAAAGATTACACTATGTCCATCGGCGAGGCCCTGGATATCTATATGCACACCAGGAACCAGGACAATTACAAGGCCCTCATTGGCCCCAATGGCATATCCAGGCACGGCAAGCCGGTCCCGGAGGGCGCAAAGCTGACTGACGCAGATGTCGACAACATCACCGACGAGCTGTTCCGGGCATCGCCCAAGGCCAAGCTGGTAGCCGAGGCCCTGGAGGAAGTCATTGCTTTTCAACAGAACGAAATAAACAGGGTGTCCCGCAGGCTTTTGGGGTACGACCTGGCCACTGTCGAGGGCTACTGGCACATCAAACGGCTCATGGAGAGTGCTACGAAGGGCAAAAAAGCGGCGTACACATACGAAACCATCGAGGGCCGCAGCCACCTGAAAGAGCGAATCGGGGGCAAGCAGCCACTGGTGATAGGGGACGTGTTTAACAACATGATTGAGACGCTCAACGTGGGTGCCGACTACGTTGGCCTGGCCGAGCCCATGCGTAACGCCAATACCATGCTGAGTGATAAAGATTTTATTAAGGCCGCCCAAAAGAACGGGTACGGCCAGTACCTGAAAGACATAAAGCACCAGCTCGACGCCATCCAGGACCCCAGTACAGACAGGATATGGCATGACAAGATGATAGCGGCGTGGACCAGAAATGTAACCAGGGCCATCTTTGCCCACAACCTAAGACTCGCTGCCCAGCAGGAAATATCGGTGTTCCTGGCATTTGCCCACCTGTCGTTTAAGTACGCGACAGCGCTTAGGCCGGCGATTACGAAGGACGTGGTGGCCAGGATAGTGAAGTGGAGCCCGTACATCAGAGACAGGTTTGGCGGCCATATATCCAGGGAGGTGGGGGACATCGCCGAGACGGGTGGGGCGATGCGCTTCTGGACGGGCAAGGACCAGTACGCCAACTGGGGCACGTTCTTAATCCGGCACTTCGACAAGCGGGCCATTGTCAACGTGTGGAGGATGGTTGAGGCCGAGGTTGCTGACCGGGCAGAATTTGGCCACCTGACAAAAGCGGAGAAATACCAGAACGGTGCGTACCAGGCCGCCGTGGCCGCCCGCGCCGAGCAGATTCTGCGGGACACTCAGCCGACGTGGCACAAAGTGGACCGCTCTATCATCGGTTCAGACCCGTCCACCGCAGCCCGGATGATGACAATGTTCCACTCACAGCGGGAGAAAATGGTGCAGATGGCAGGCCAGGCCAACGCCGTGTACCGCAACAGCGCCAAGGACGCCAAGGCAAAGAGGAAGCTGGGCCGGACATACGGCCTGATTGGCATGAACCTGGTGATGGTGAATATGTGGAAGATGGTATTCGGTGTAGTGGTTATGCGCAAAGAGGATGAGCCGGAGGAATTTTTAACGAATGTGCTGGCAGATATCCCCGGAATGTTCTATATTCTGGGGCCGCCCATCAGGGAGTCGGTTAAGGCGGCCAGCAGGGCGGCCAGGGGTAAGCGGGCCTATCAGGTCGGCGCGATATCAATGCCGCCGCTGAAAGTGCTTGAGTCGGGAAAGGCCGCGTCCTTTGCGTGGTCGACAGTTGCGGCGGAGTTATTGAAAGGGCATAATGTTGAAAAAGAGCTGCTAAGGGCGGTCGATGAGACCTGGGATTTCAGCCAGTACGCTTTCGGCCTGCCGTTTAAGTCCGTAACTGATATTGCAAAAGCATGGAGCGACTAACATGGCGAAAAAACTACTGAATGGGTACACGGCATGGATTGGCCTTGGGGTAACACTGCTGATTTTATACACCGGCACGATAGTCTGGGGCGTCCGGCTGGAAGGCAAAACCAAGATTAACGGCGTCGGAATCAAGTATATATCCGAAGATATAAGGCAGATAAACGAGAAGATGGACAAAATTTTGGAGAAGTTATGAAAAAATGGATAAGGATTGTGGTATTTTCATTGTGGATGACTCTCTGCCTTGCTGGATGTGTCCAACAAATGGACCCGGCGACGGGCGAGCAGGGTGCATTCCTGGACCCGGAAGCGATTACAGTTATCGACGCGGCGGCCGAGGCCGCTCCCGGTCTTGCGGCGATGCTCGCCCTGCTGTTTCCTGTTCTGGTTCCAGCCTCCGCTGTCATTGTCGGGGCAGCCGGTATGTGGGGCAAGATGAAGCCGAAGCTCAAGGTCGCTCGCACTGAGGCGGATATGTATTACGCCGCCACAGAGTCGCTCGTTGAGTCCATCAATCAGTACAAGGCGGACAACCCGGACGCATGGGCTGCACTGAGAGAGAAGCTGGGCAATAATGTGGGTGAAAATACGGAAGCGGTTATAAGGGCTATCCGGGGCCTTCCTCTAAAGGACTAAAATAGACAACGGTTTGCGGCTCATCGCTCTTGGATAGCCACACAGAGGCCATCTTAATCTGTCTGTCGTCAACGTAATAGATGCCATTCAGAGCGTCCATGACAAACTTTAAGTAGTTGTCGATATCTCCGCGTAGATTCTTCCCATAGCACAACAAGGCCATAGATAAATCCTCCTCCAGCGGCTCGTCCGGCCTGCACTGGGCCATTGCCTGGACGAGGAAGGACTCTTTGTCCTTGGCGCTGGGGTCGTACTTTCCACCTACTTTCCGGTCGCGGTGCCGCTTCTGGACCCTTGGTTCACCTGGGATTGTAAAGCTAATCTGTTTCATTTTATGGCGTCCCGGATAACCTCGCTGATGATGCCGCAAAAAAAGTAGGCGACGCCAATGCCAAACACCCCCAACACCCGCCCTGGCGTTACATTGCCAGCGCTGTGGGCCAGGCAAACAAGCCCAAAGAGGGCGGCGAACAGATAGAGGCCGGAGGCGATTATAAAAAGAACCGAAACAATCCTGATAAAAACCCGTACAATCTTTGTTCCCATTGTTATATCCTCAAGAGCTCGTTTTTAGGTATAAGCACAAATGCGGCGTTTTTACCTTGTCCGCCCAGCACCACCCCCCGCTGGCCGTTCGGCAACGTGGCCCCGTGCACGTGCCTTCGATAGTAGTCCCGCACCAGAACTTTGAGTCTATCGGTTTCAATGAGTACGGCGAGCTCATTGTGGTAATACTTCCCGGCAAACCATACCATGTAATATGCGGCCTTGGAGGCAGCGATACCGCTTGGCCTGCCCTTAAACTCGTACTCGATAGCCACATTGCCGTATTGGTGGACGAGGAAATCGGACTTAACCTCGACAGTAAGCCTGCCTTCCAGAACCCGTTTAGCAATCTCCTCGCCCACGAGTCCTTCTGGAAAATTAAGGTCCCATCGTTGGTCAGCATTGCCTGTAGCCTTTCGCTCGTCGCGCAGCCTTTTCTGAATAAACGAAAGTTCTTCATTCGATAATTGTCCTGAGTCTGATATATTCATGGTCAAAAAGGCACTTCATCGTCGGGGAACTCCACATCCCCGTCCACATGCTCGTTCTTTATAGCTTTAACCTGCTTTTTGACCTCACTTTTAATCTGCAGGGGACTTCTTGGTTTCGGTTTTTCTGTCGCATTAACACTGTCGTTGATAATCTTGTGCCGCTCGCGGGAAAGCTCTCTGTCCGACACGCCCTCCCGGACAATCCATTTGGTGCCGTCGGTTATATTGAGTTGCTCACACAAGTCCCTGGCGGCGGAAATATATCGCTCGTTCGGTAATGTCTCCAGGTGAGACGTTTTAAGTATCACGGGCAGGTAGCGTCCCGTAGTCCGGCCCTTGACGCACTGGACAAAGACGGTGGGCACAAATGGGGGTCGCTGCCGTATTCTGTCGGCGGCCTCGACTCGCTCGTCCTTTTGCTTCTGTTTCTGTGCCCGCCTTTTCCACGTCCTGACGCAGGCCTCCCAGGACTGGATGGGCGTACGGTTTTTGCCGTAAACCCAGCCCACAGTGTCGTAATGGTTCAGGAAATCCTTGGCGTCGATGTCGAAACCGATACTATCGGCGTATTCTTGAACTTGTTTTACGGTTGGCTTAATCATATATAAACCGGCCCCTTACTGATAAGTACCAGTGTTGGTTCAACAGGCATCCTTTACTGTTGCCTATCCCCTGCGATTATATCAGTGCGGGGAAAGCCGGGCCGTATGACGGGTCGTACAGCAGGGAACGCTTCTTTTCTTCCTTGATGGAAGGCGGCAAGGTTTGGTTACGCGAGCCGCTCCTGAGAACTTCCGTGATTAAATTATAAGCGCACCCGCACGGCGGGGTTAGCAGTCGCACGGGTGCGCTGGAAAGAGTTGGGCTTTCGCCCATGGAAAGACTAAACACCTGGGGAGCCGGAGGATGCTGATTTCGGTCCCCCAGGTGAGGAGGAGGGTGATGAAAAGCTCTAAAAAAAGCCCGCGCCGTAATATATGGTGAGTATATCGGGTCGCAGGCTTCTAAATCAGATTTATGTAATAGACTCACCATGAATCAGACTTTACCACGTTCGCTCGTTTTGTCAAGTGGGAAAATAAAAATTATTTACGGTCCCCCGCGTGCCTTCTCTTAATCTCATCCATATTGGCCCCCGGCTTACCGTATATCTCGTCAGCCTTACGCCGGTTATCCCATGCCCCCCAAGCCGTCTTGAACAGGAAGGACCAAAGGAATAGGCCCGCAAACACCACTAAACTACCAATTACCAGTTTCATGCAAAATTCGTCGGTCATATTATTACACCTTTCGATAGTGCAGGGCCGGTCAAGCCCAGTGCGGAGGGGAGAAAACTATTATTTTCCGCTCGTCCACTGCTTCGGAGGCTCTGTTGTGTCCTTGGCATTACTATGGCATCCCGGACACGTTGCAGTGTTTCGCATTTCACGCTCAGTCCTAAAGTCCATCGAAGTAGGGTTTATGTCATAAACCATCCCACAATTTGCACATCTAACTCGCATTTCTATGCCCGTCCTTTCATACCTGCAGTTTCCCTGCACTTTTTATCACAACATGGAACGGGGCAAGGTAATCCCCCCATGCCATTATGTCCTCAATGTCCCACCGGGGGGTTACGAGGCCGCAAAGCTCTGCCACGGTCGCCTGCCTGAGTCGCTTGTACCCACCCATCGGGCCCTGCTTGCCCCTGAGTATGCCCGCCTTTGTCAAATAGGCGAGCAGCACCCTCATTGTGGTTTCCGGGACGCCGACCTGTTCCCATATATGGAACGCCGGGATGTAGCCGTTCCGTGTTTCCGTGCGGTCTACTACCTCAAGGGCCTTTGCCATGTGTACTACCTGCTCCGGCAGGGGGCTCCGGTTCTTTGGTTTCTTGCGGTACTTCCTTGTCATGTGATGTCTCCGTTTTCATTATCGCGTCCCCATAAATGCACCGTAATCCTGAAAATCCACCTTACCGTCCTTGTTAATGTCCCGCGGGCTGTCCAACGCCAGCCAGTCAGGCGTCAGCCGGGCCAACAGCCGGGCCAGCGTAGCCGCTGTGATAACCGGCTTAATCTTCATAGAATATCCACGAGGCAGCCGCACCACTAACACTGTGGGGGACAAGTCAGTGGCCACATTCAGACTCCCCTCGCCGTAACCAGCCAGCGGGAGAATGTAATCTGAACGCCAAACCCACTCACCACAGTTGTCGCACTGGCCGACCTCGTGGACTTGAATATCAGCCACGGCCTCTACGGCCCCGTTCGGGTCCACGACTGACAATTCCGCATCAATAACGCCCATGCCTGCACTGGCGGCGGGGGCGTGGAAACTCACTGCATACGGCCACGCCGCAGCGACAACGGGCCCAACGTCGTTTGCGTCAAAAGGCAAGGGGGCGATGAACGAGGCTGGGGATATCTCCCATCCATCACCGTTGGCCCTTGCTTGTACCCATCGAGAACGTATTAAAAAATCCCCGCCGTCGGCGTTATTGCTCGGTGGATAGCCCAATGAATTTGCGCACTCCGCCAACACTGGCAGAATGGCCGCAATCGGCACCTTCGGCGGGGACACTGGATTCATATTCGGCAGCGGCCCCGGTTCCGGGATATTGTCCGCGAACGGCGACGTAAATGTCGGGCCCCCTGATGTAAAGATATTGTCATGCTGCCACGACGCCCAATATACCCCCCGTGGGTCGACAAACGGCATCCCCTGCCCCTGCGAAAACATAACTTCTGTTGCCGCGCAGCCCGCCCGCCCCATCTCCCAGTGCATAATCATTTTAATCCATATCGACGGAATACTCAGGCCGCCAGATGGCCACCCCCGCAGCCCCACATAAAAACTACTAACGCCCTCGGCGTTGCTCACGGCAGTTACCTCTGTCTCATCTTCCTCGCCGCAGCCGGTTGCGGCAACAAACCGCGATATGTCCGGTGTGGTGTCATACACCACACAGTCGCCAATCCGAAAGGTGGTGTGAATACCGGGCCCACAGAAGTCGTCTCCGGTTGGGTACTTATACAACACCTCCCAGCCAAACGCTGCGTAGACAGGGAAGCCGTCGGCGTTCAACTCCCACGCATCAATATATCTGGGGCCATTTGGCCCATTCATGGGCCTGACGACTGCCTCCTCAAGATACCTCACTTGCGGGTTCTGGTTGTCGTCGCAGCCCCCAAAGAGCACGGTGAAAAAAATAACAAGAGCGATTATCCCTACCATAAACCAAAGTCCATTGTCCCATGTTTTTGCCATAATCAGTCCCCTTTAATAGACATTTTCCAGTACGGCTTCTTTCCTTTCGGTTTTACATGAGTCCATTCTATCAGATAATCCCCGGCGACAGCGTTCTGGCCGGGCACAAGCATTTCCTTGACACGCTTCTCTGCGGCAGCGGCCTGCGATTTTACGGGCTTTAGCCGCAGATGTTCCCGCACGGCACCAATAACGTCCGGCGAGGTAATGATTTTCGTTTCCTGCCCAATTTCGAGGTCCGGCATACAAATATGGGCGAACCTGCACTCTTTGCAGTAGTCGGGCCGATTGATTTTCTGTTCCGGCGGCGTTTTGGCCCTGACGGCCTTATTGACCCGGTCTGCTTTTTGCAGTAATTCTTCCACAAATCCGAGGTCCACGTCAAACTCGACGCACTTCCACTCGTAATAGATATTGCTCTTGGACACGAAGAACAGGACGCACTTTTCAAGGTTGTGGGCAAACGAATACAGCATAAGCTGGGCAATATAGCCAGTCGACCACGTGTGGGCCCGGAGGCTGTTTAAGTCGAAGTACCCGCGATACGGGTTTTGCCCGGCGGTTTTGATATCGACGACGGCAAAAGTTATCCACTTCGGGCCGAATTGGTTTACTATCATTTGTTGCAGGAATCCGTCAATCGACCCGGATATCTCATATTTGGCCAGCAAACTATCCGCTGTCGTTACCTGTTGACCGGCGATACGCAGTGGCGGGTTACAGTTCGGCCCGATACTCAGGTTGAAATACGCCACGAGTATCGGTTCCAACACCTTGCCTTGGTCGAATATGCCCTGCAGGCTGTTAGGAATGGTTTTGGCCTTGTCCCAGTCGGCCCGGCAGTGGTACAGATATCGCTCGCACGGGTGCCCCATGCTGGATATGCGGTTGACGTGGCATGGAAACTGTTTCTTCTTGGCTTCCATTGCCTTATCTATTGCCGGGGCAAGGTTAATCATCTAAGATTTTCTCCCCAATATCAGCTATTTCCTGATTACTAAAACCGGCACTGTGCAAAGCGTCCACTATTATAGTCCCGACGAACGAGCAGGCCGTTCGTAGCGATTCTGTCCCCGGCCCGCCGCGTTTTTTTGCCCTCTCTGATTCGGTGGCAATCATTGTTACGGAAGAGAGCAGCAGGGCGGACGGCACTACGCAATACTCTTTGCCGTGGTGCCGGACCATTTCTTCAATAAGGCCCAGAAGCTCTATATCATTATATTCCAACTGGGCAAAATCTCTATCCTCAATCACGGTTTGCGTCCTTAAATTTATCCCATAACTCTTTCGTCCGCGACAGGGACACGGTCAGCCGCTTGCCCCGGAGCATTTTGTACGACGTAACGCCCTTGACCGTGCCGCCGTCTGAACCCGGAAACTGCGTCAGGGCCAATAAACAGGTCTTGGCTACCAAATCACGGCCCTTGTCGTCGGCCACGGGCGTCTCGTTGGCGATAATCTCGACGTTGCCGCCGTCATAGTGGCACATCAACCCGGCATCGACTATCTCATAGACCACCACAGCGAACTCGGCCTGCTTGGCGCTGTCATCTTTGCTCGTCCCGCCCTTGGTGCCCTTGGCGTACGGGACGCCGTCAGCAGCCGCCTGTGAGCCGTCCTGCCCCGTGGCCTTCATAATCCGCTCCCACTCGACTACTGGTATGTTTCTAATACCCAACAGGGCACGTATTGCGTTTCCTTGACAACGACGGTATGCCGCCATGCGGATATCATTTTCGTTGATGTCGGCCAAATCTCGCCATTCACCACCACGGGAACCCAGAAATTTGTCTCTTGTGCTGTACGTGCCGGTGGAGTATAGGACCCGGCCCTTGAGTTGTGCCCTGCAGGAGTAAACATATCTGTACCCTTTCCCTTGCTCGTCCTCAAAGTCCGTCCTGCCCTCACATACGAAATCGCTGATTTTAATGGGAAACATACGAGCGACCCGTTCGGCGCCTGCAGCATTAAGCGCCATTTTCGTGTCAAACAGCTTCCAGTCGGTCGGATAGGTGTTCTGGGCAAGGATTGTCTCTTGAGCCTTTTTCATTATAGGCCCGTATTTCGCCACCTCTGTCAGGTATTTCGCCTGTTCGGCGGGGGAAATGTCCTGCTCAATCATTGCAATGTCGTTATGAACCGGCTCTGCGCCAGCGTCCTGTGGCATTATGTCATCCATTGTCATTTTCCTTGCCTGAACAGTATTCCAAAAAAGCCGCCTCTGCCTTAATCGCGGCATCGTATCCCTCTAACACCTTACGCAATTCGTTTGCGGTCTCTCTTTTTGTGTAAACAGCCTTGGCGTGCTTCATAAAAAGGGCGTGCCGCATGTCGGTTAAGTGTACCAGTCGGCGCATACAGGCCCGGCGGAATGTCTTAAAGGTGGATGCTCTATACGGCTTTCGCGCGTCATTTGTATCGGGTAGTTCATCCATTGATTTGTCTCCGTTTACGGGCTTTCCTGTGTTTTTTCAAAACTTTCATCTGGAGAGCAGCCATATCAAGCCCCTCTTTCATCACCATGTTGCCAAACTTACGAAAAGTCATCTTCTTTTTTGTGAACGACTGGTAGTCAAGGTGTATTGTCTCAGCAAGAGCCGCAACCTCGTCGTCCAGCCATAACTGTTTGGGGTTTTTACGCTCCATCGCTCGTCCTTTTGTCTTATTCCTCGTCGGGATTCGGGTACGTCTCGGTAATCTGGCGTTTTCTCGCTCGTGTGATAGTCTCGGCACCGTAATTCTTAGCGATGGCTTCGCTGTTGGCCCCTCCGCCGTCTCTGGCGTCCCGGAGCCCGATATTATACCTGCGGCACCGTTCGTACACCTGCCCGACCGTCAGGCCCGTCTGCTTAGCGATAAACTTGCCATGGAACCGCCGCTCAGCCCAAAAAGCAACCACACAGTTAATCCAACTGTCCCAGTCAATTCTACCAGATTTGTTCAGTCCAACCTTAGAGATTTTTCGTCTAACCATTGCCATTCCTTTCAATAAAAACAGGAGGCCCCAGTAAAAGCGGGACCTGAATTGTGATATCGACAGACAGCGGAAATTCGAGCATGACGCTCGGTTCGCCCTCCACCAACGCCCTGCGGATTTGCTGGTCGGCGGTGTTTTTGGGTCGCCGGGGCTTGTATGGCCCGCGGATACCGCGTTTCCCGCGGTTCCCTGGTTTTACCGGCACCGACCCACGCAAATCCTCAAAGTCCGTGCCGACCAAAATGGGGCGCGCAATATCAGTGCGGATATCCTTGTGCATGTGTCCGATATGTGCGCCCATTCCTCTTACGGTATTGGCGATGTGGCCACAATACAGGCATTTCAGGGGCCCAATGAGCCCTACATGGGCGGCCCGTGCCGCCAGCTTGGCCGCACCATCGGCCTTTTCGCGTGTGATGGGGTCGCTCGTGCGATGCCAACTCTCCGGCGGGTTGCCCGGATGTTTTCGTATAATGTGGGGCCGCACCTGCTTCACCTTGGCAAAAATATCGCCGCACAGATTGCATTTGCAGTTCAAAACAGCGGTTTCCATGATTTCCCTTTCCATTAAGAATCAAACTTTTCTTCCACGTCCTGCAGCGCCTGCAGGTACGCCATAGTTTCCGGCTCCTCGAAGTCGCTCGTCGTGTTCAGTTTGCTGTCGCGGACAGCTTGTATTATCTTCCGCACTCGCTCGCTCGTCCATTTCTCTTTATCCATATATGAAATATACGTGGTATACAGAATAAGTCAAGGGGAAAATAATTATTTTTCTCAAGTCATTCGCGGCGGCAGGAATCGAACCTGCAAGGGAGGGTTTTAGCCAGTCCCCCGGCCTATCGGGCCATACCCAGACCGGCTCTGTCCGTTTGAGCTACGCCGCACCCTGCTATTCGCCGACTGTCATTTCAGCCGCCAATATGTTTAGTATGATTTGCGGGTTGAACAGCGGCACGCCCCGCAACCACTGTGAAAACTGAGCGACCATGAGCCCCGCCGCAATGGAGGCGCAGTAACCGGTTGACTTTGCGGTGCAGGGCTCATCCAGCGCCTCGTCGTCTGCATACAGTGAATCCCGGTACGCCTGCATTGAATCCTTGTCTACCGGGTCCGCCGTGTGAATCCGGCAAATCTCCGCCGCCATCCGGCCATCGCAGAAAAATCGAAAATGCTCGGCCTCGGCCTCAAAGATTTCCGCCCTTGCCGCCATGCTGTCAACGCAAGCGAATATAATTGTTGCAGCGTCCAGTATGTCGGGCTTGTAGATATCCTTAATGGTGCGGCAAACCGCGACATCGGGATTTAACCGCAATACGTCGCGTGCAACCGCTTCTACTTTGTGCTGCCCGATATCCTCTGGCCAATGGCCTTGTGGCCCGACGTTCAACTCCTCGATGGTGTCCGGGTCAATCAGTGTAAAGCTATCCGCGCCGATTTGCGCCAACTGGAGCGCGACACTTCGACCGATTGCACCGACACCAATAACCGCAATTTCCAGCCCCGCCAACTTTTCAGCCGGGACCAACGTACTCATCCTAAATTGTCTTTTACTCACCATCATAAAGCCTTTCCTGCATAATTCTCATTTGCTCTTGTTCCATCGCTGTCTCAGCGTCCAGCGCCGCAAGGTACTCCTGTTCACCTTTCGTTAAATTGGGATATAGAGGTGTGGCAGGGTAGGCGTGGCCGAGAACCTTTTTTGCCGCATGTGTTATCCGTCCGGTGAATCCGCTCACTGTCGGGACCGTGGCAAGATTGCCCAACTGAATCAGGTTTTGCCCCGCGCCTTTTCTCGGCTCATCGCGGACGCACAAATCAAACTCGTCTTTCCATCCTTGCTGCTTTTTGGGCAGTGGTTTTTCCCAGAACTTAAAAACAGCCTCCCAATACTGAATCGTGCCCTTGCCGCCCTGAATCTCTAAAATGCTTGCGTAGCCCTTATTGAGAATCAGCATTGCCGCCCAATCACATTGTCCAAAGGCCTTTACGAACGTATTATCATCGTCGCCGCTTGGGCTTGGGGGGTAGGAGCTATTACCCGGATGGGTGTGAAACCATATCCGCGCGAACTGTTTGGGCTGCAGGCCCTTTTTAGCCATCCGAACGAAATAGTCAGCCATTGCACCGTCGTCAAAGTCATTATGTCCCCAACCGGCTTTTTGTGGAATCAGGCAAAAGTCCGTGATGCTTTTCAGGTCGTCGGGATTTGCGCAAACGCCCATGCCGCCGAACTCACCATCGGACATATCAATCCAATATTTCAGCTTTTCGGAGGCCTCTTTTGTAGCGGTAAACACAACGTCTTTGAGTATTGGGCGCGTTGCCCGCCTGACGTATGTTGTAACCACTTTACCGGGTATATGGACGTTTTTACCCGCCAAGGTCGAAGATTTTGTTGACGCCAGCGACAATGGCTGGCCCGTCGCCGCCCGGCTGTGCGCCGCCAACACGCCGCCTGCGTACTTTGGCCCTTTGTCCTTTTTGTTTTTCCTGCTCATTCTTTGTCCCTTCTGTTTTAGGTTTTCGTTTCTTGATTCTCGGCAGGGCCCGCCCACAAAAAAGACACATAGCCTTTTTGCCGTCCATTAGTTTTGTTTTACAGTCGCCGCAATGCCGTGCGCCGCAATGTCCGCAAATCGAGAAATTGCGCCCGGAATTGTGTTGTCCGAAAGTGCAAACCCACTTTACGGCGTCGCTGTCTTTTTTCCAATACATTGCATCCCGGTAGCCGCCGTAGTTGTGCGTAGTCAGCAAAAAACAGACAAGCGACACAGCTTCAAACAGCATCCCGGTTGCAAGGTGATTTCTAATCGGCATCCCGACCTCACCCATACAGCACCCCCCCGCCCAGCGCGCGTGCGGGTGAATCTGGTTGCCGCCCACATATTTGCGGTTATTGTGCGCGTGGATATGCACCGTAGGAATCGTCGACAAGTCCAGCGATATCCTGTATTCGCCCATCATACAATCGCCAAAGGTGCGCTTTATTATCCGGGTTTCGGTGATGATGTTCAGTGTGTTCGGAATCCGTGGCGATACATATACGCCCTTGACAAAATCAGCTTTTGCGACTGACAGAATTTCCTTTGCGCCGGGTTGTGCGAAGTCCGACCGCTTGCGCATCTGTGGGGTGGCGAAGTTCTTGCCATAATACGCTTGGTCGGCTATTGTGTGAAATAGTGCTGCGATATCAGGCAATGGGGCTTTTGCTTCCTGTGCGTCCAGTATTTTTTGCAAGGCCTTCCTTGTTTGCTCTATACGATAAGGCAGTTTTTGCTTGCCGCACTCCGGGCAGTTGTCCGCCCACCACGCCGCCAACCGCTTAGCCTGTTTGGGTCCATCGTCGAATACACCATCATAACTTGCGCCGATAGCTTTGAGTAAACCTCTGTGTTTCAGGCTGGTAACATCCTTATACAGCCCGTATCCGTCCGCGTTCATTACCCTGTACCTCCAAAAAGAGGCGCGCCGCCCCGTCCGTTAAACGGCGCGCCCGGTTGATTAGCTCCCCCGTACGTCCGTCGGGGTTACTGCGACTGTCTGGCCTTCCTTTAGAATCTGGTCAACCGCCGCCGCCTGCCGCGCGACCGTTACCAACTGCCCGCCGCCCGTCAAGTCAACGCCGACATCGTTGAGAAACTCTCCCAATGTCGTGCCGTCCTTGATGTGCTTCTTGGCAGCCATCCCGCCTCCTGCGTTCGATACAAACAATACCTCAATCATAAGAACACGCCCTTCAAAAAAGTATATACTTTCGGACCCCGGACACGCGCCCGGATAGGTCCTATAACATATTAACAAAATATATTAAAAAAAACCAGTAAAACCCTTGACATACATGAATTTTTTTCATAATATAGGTCTGTGGGCTGAAACTATGTGGTTTTAGCCGCATAATGGCCATTTTTTGAAAGGACAGTACAATGAACAAGGGAATTTTCGACGTGTTGGCGTTTATCGTCTACGAGGACGATAGCGGGAAAATCCACGAGGACCAAATCGGGCCGGAGCGTGAACAGCGCCATGTGGCGGCGACAGCCACGTGTGCGCAGGACAGGTTCCGGGAGCGAAACGCCGCGGCAATTATCACGGCCCGCGAAGCCCACCCGGACGGCAAGGTCAAGTTCTTGGTCAACAAGTTCGGCAACTGCTAACGTCGAGGCTGAGCCCCTTGCCATTATGGCGGGGGGCTCATTATTTGGAGATAAAGCTATGTTAAGCTATAAAAACAGAACATTTTGCCCGTATTGGCAGGATTGCAGCAGGGGCGACGGATGCAGCGATGCATTAACCCCGGACGTATTAGAGGCGGCGACATTAGCAGGACAGACCGCAAAACACAACACCAGCCCGCCGGAATGTTATGCAGGGCCGATTAAGCAGCCCACCGCCTGCGTAGGGTTCACAGAGCCTACAGAGCCTACAGAGCCTACAGAGCCAGCCAGACCCGCCGAGACGCCCACCGAGGACGACTGGGACGAGAACGCCGAAGATTGCCGGAATTGCCGGGAGTTTGCGGATTGCTATGATGGGACACGGGAGAGCGCCCGCAACGACAGGCTCATGGACCATAACTGCGAGTCCCCAAGCTGTTTTAAGCCTATGGGAGACACCACCAACAAAACCAAACCCAGTGCAATGGGGTGGGACACAACAACCGAAGATTGCCGGAATTGTGTAAAGTTTGACCCATGCGCCGAAGATAATGACGAGTACGACCGGGAATCCGCGCAAGAGCTGGGCGATGATATCGAGCAGAATTGGGACTTGCCCTCTGGAGGCTGTTTTAAGCCATTTTACGAGGATTAAGCCATGTTTGAGTATAAGGCACTGTGCAGCAACCATCCAGTAGACGCGACCGAATTAAACAGGATGGGACAGGAAAACTGGGAATTGTGCGGTGTCTGCACTATTGCCGCCGATGACGATGTTGGCCACCACTTGCAGGGAATACCGGCAAACAGCGAAACAGCGGGCGAAATCCGCTATGTGGCCTATTTTAAGAGGGCAATATAATGTTATGCTATCGGGATATGACGTTTTGCGGTTATTATGAGGATTGCCGCAAGGGCAAAACGTGCCACAGGGCATTAACGATTGCGGTACGCAATGCGGCGCAGAGCAACCACTTGCCAATATGCCAGTTCGGCGAACACCCGGACTGTTATAAGGAAAAGGAGGCGGATAATGAGCCAGACAGCCCGGCAGTGTCCGACCTGCCCTGTATGTTCAGTCCCGCCCGGATTGTGTGCCGTTCTAAAATGTATGCTTTTTATAACATGGAAGATTGCAAACAGTGTAAACAGTACTCCATTAACAAGAGGAAGGAGCTTAATAATGCCTAAATGGGAGTGCCCACACTGCGGCGGATTACTGAATCCAGAGTTTTTTAAGAGGCTGCTTGAAGCTATATCAGAGGTAGAGGCAAGGTGTTGTGATAATTGCAAGCATATAGGTAAAGCGAATACCGACGAACCGTGTATAGATTGTATCTATAAAAGCGCATATAAGAAGTGGGAGCCTGATAATGGTTGACCACGACGCAAAAGACAAGGTCTGCGAACAGGCCCTTGCAGGCGACCCGCTGAATTATGTCATAATGCTCAGCAACCCCAAAGGATGCCAAAAACAAAGCCCTTGCGATATAGACAAGGATGCGATTGTCTGTGATAATTGCAAATACTACATCAACCCCAACTACAGGAGCCCAAAATGCCAGACCTGCGACAAGCTGCGGTGTGGTAATTGTATTTACGGACCCCACCGGACCAACTATCCCAAAACAGACAACTACAGTCCAGCCATAAAGGGGAAGGGGGGGACTATAGGGGGGGATGGGGTTATAGAGACAGTAGGGGATATTAAGAAGGATTGTGATATGTGCAGGAATCGAAATATCATGTGTCGGCAGTGTGTACATAGCCCGAAGCGGATAAAAGGACCAGAGGACCATTACAGCGTGTGAGCGTGAATAACACAGGGCGGACGATGAGCAAAAAAAAGAACGCAAATATAAGGTTTGAGAAGATGCTGCACCGATTCTGCGTACGGTTTGGGCTGAAATCGAACCTTGACAGGACAATTAAGGATATCGACAGCGACCGGAAGCATAGACCAAAGGGGCAAAGGTGATAACATTATGAAATTATGGTTTATTAGAATCAAATCTCTGTTTTTGTGGCTCAAGGGGTCAAGATGCAAGTGTGGCGGTCGGTTAGGTCCACCTGTTAAAGCAGTGTATGCCAAAGACCGGAAGTGTTATAATTTAAGGTTTTGTCGTAAATGCCGGAAGTTTACAAGGTTCTTGCTCAAGGGGCGAATCTATGGATACTAAGGAACAATTAAGTGAGAGATTAGACGTTGCAATACTTGCTGCTCGATGTGGTAAACAGTCCGCTCGATGTGGCCAAGTTGTGGCCGAAGCGTACCGCGAAGGGCAAATTCCCACTCTTGCGGACGCCTTGTATGTCATAGCGTTTTTGTTGGGTAAATAAGCCTTTTCATCTCCTCCTCCTAACAGGGGCAGTGTCCATCAGGTTCATCACCGCACATCGGCACTGCCCCACCTCTTTGCGCACCAATAGCCCGCTCGTCGTCCTTAATCCAGCACCATAGGCCTTATTGAATGGACCGCTTGAGTCTATAATAGGGGTATTAGGCATTGCCGATATGATATGTTATGGAACGTAAAGGATATGCGGTTATTGGGCCGTAAAGGCAGGTCCGATAACGGATGGGGGTGTAGGTAGGTCCTCTCACGCGCTGGGGCCCCCGCCTACCTCCCCTATATTTGCTCTCTGCGTTGGTGAGGGACCCAGGTGTCTAAATTCTACAGCATCTTTTTCAGTATCTTCTTTGCTTCTTTTAGTTCTTTTTCCAGCTCCTCTACCGCCTCAAGGACCTTTTCTGTGAAGTTTTCGGGGTTTTCGGTGTAGAGGAAGTGGATTTTCCCATGTGCTTCGATGTAGGTTGTAAGGACCCGTGGCTGTCCCAGTGCCGTCCAGGGCCCGTAAAGTTGGAGTAGTGGCACGGCGTTGGTTATCCGTCTGGCCTCTTTTTCAAACCTTGCTATTTGTTCAATTATCTTCATAAGTAGGACCCATTATCGGACTTA
>SDBT01004840.1_pt1 | contig 22773 bp, 29 predicted proteins | sample 2277101 | NCBI WGS metagenome assembly SDBT01 (sample SAMN10404973, study PRJNA504765) | marine sediment metagenome | isolation source: marine sediment core GS10_PC15, 103 cmbsf | place: Arctic Ocean: Southern Knipovich Ridge | collected 2010 | reverse complement strand
AGCAATACAGAGGTTGCCTCCTCAGGCTATTGCTCAGGGGAGGCAGCCTCTGGAGATTGCATCAATTTTGATACCTTTCGCTCCTCCCCCAAGATGCCTCCAGGACGTAATAGAATAACGGCTACAATCAACAGGCCAATCATAACGTAACGGAAATTAGGATCCGACAGGAAGCCGGGTAAGAACTGGGTTCCGCTCCAAATACCCCAAACCACAAAAGCTCCGAGGATTGCTCCCTTGTTGTTGCCACTGCCTCCCACCATCAGCATTGCCCAGATGATGAAAGTGGCTAGCAAGGGATCGAAGGTGTGGGGATCTACGAACCGGACATAATGGGCATACATGGCACCACCTATGCCCATTATCATCGCTCCCAGTATGAAGGATTGGAGCTTGAAACTAAACACATTCTTCCCGCTGGCGGCGGTGGTTATCTCGTCTTCCCGAATGGCTTTGAGTACCCTCCCCCAGGGAGACTTAATGATCCGTTCCACGACGATGTAGATGATGACAAGTACGACTACCGCCACTACCAGATACAGGTAGTCGTAGTTTTTGGGGGAGACCAAGTCCCCCAAAAACTTGGGGATGCGGTAAAGACCCTTAGAGCCGTTGGCCAGCCATTTTTCGTTGAGGAAGATGAACCGCACACTCTCAGCGATACCCAGAGTGGTGATGGCCAAATAGTCCTCTCTCAGCCTGAGGGTGATAAAGCCGATAATCAGAGCCACGAGGCCGCAAACGGCTCCAGCCCCTAGTAAGGCAATGAAAAACCAGAGGTCTATGCCCAAGTTGAATACTCCCAGTAAAGCTGGCAAGTTGCCACCAAAGATGAAATCTTCAAAGAGCCGGGGATCAGGGGTGGCTGTGGTAAGCAATGCCGATGTGTAAGCCCCAAGAGCGAAGAAGCCGGCGATGCCAATATTAAAAAGACCAGTATATCCCCAGTGCACATTGAGCCCTAAGACAAAAATGGCATAGATGCTCGCCATGATAGCAAACCCGGTAAGATAACCCAAGATACCTATGATGTCCGTCATTCTCTCACTCCAAAAATTCCCCTCGGACGCACAAGAAGGGTCACAATCATAATCAGGAAAGTAATTGCTATTTTATAAGCCGGATTGAGCCACTGAGTAGAAACCTCGGAAGCGACTCCAATAATGAGGGCTCCCACCAAAGCTCCATAGGGGTTACCAATGCCACCCAAGACCACTGCGGCAAAAAGAGGAATCAAAAGCCGCCATCCCATAATGGGCAAGAGTTGTGCCCGAAAGATCGCCATCAGGACTCCAGCTGTGGCGGCGAGGGCAGCGCTTATCGCCCAGGTCCACCATATGACTCGTTCAGTATTAATGCCACTTACCCGAGCCAATTCCATATTGTCTGAAGTAGCACGCATGGCTTTACCCATTTTGGTGCGAGTGAGAAATAAATATAGAGCTAGGACTAAGATGATTGCCAGGGCTCCGATAAAAAGGTTATCCGGTGGAATACGAACTTCCATGGGAAGCAGATAGAATGGCTTGGATAGACGGGGATACTGCTCCGTACCGCCACCCCATATGACCTGGACTAATCCCCGTAAAGCAATAGCTACACCAAGTGATGTCATGGCCAGCACTACCTTGCTGACGTTCCGGCGCCGTAGGCGTCGGTATATGCCTATGTCCAAGACAATAGCTATAGCCGCTAACGCCAGTATGCTCAAGGGAAGGGCAAAGAACACTGGATACCCAAAGGTAAAAGGTCCAAAGCCCGTGCTCTCCAACCCAATGCTGGGAAAGAGTGTACCCAGCAAGAATAGCGCAACATATGCACCCAAAGTCATGAAGTCGCCATGGGCGATGTGGGCAAAGTTAAGGATACCGTACACCAGGGATAATCCGATAGCGCCGAGTGCGATGATAGCCCCCAGGAACAGTCCATTGACCACCAGCTCCAACTTGATGATGGATAGAAAGGCGAGGAGAAGCAGGACGAACAGACCAACCAGAACTGAATAGCCGGCAGTCCAGTGTGTTTTAAGACGCTGGGCTACCTGCTTCAGCATTGCCATGTTGCTACCCTCCGAGGTAGAGCCGCGCGACTTCCGGATTCTTCAGCAAGTTTTCGCCCCGGTCCTCGAGCTGTTTACGTCCTGAAGCGAGGACATACCCCCAGCCGGATAGCCTCAACGCCTCCCGGGCGTTCTGCTCCACCAGGAGAATAGCCACACCGGCACTGTTGATGCCGAGAATCTTCTCCAGGACAGTGGCCACCAAATTGGGTGCGAGCCCAGCTGAAGGCTCATCCAGGAGCAGCATAACAGGGTCAAGCATAAGGGCTCGGGCCACGGCCAGCATCTGTCGCTGACCCCCAGACAGGGTTCCCGCCCTATCCTTACGTCTTTCGACCAGGTCGGGGAACAGGTCGTACATCTCCTTTAGCCGCTGACGAAAGTCACCAGTGCGCACAAAGGCACCCATCTCTAGGTTCTCCTGGATAGATAGGGAAGGAAAAACGTTACTGGATTGAGGAACATAACAGAGGCCCTTGCGTACCAGCACCTCCGGAGGCATTCCAGTGATATCTTCCCCGTGGAAATAAACTCGGCCTTTCTTGGGCCGCACCAGGCCAAAGATTGTCTTCAGCAAAGTGGACTTCCCTGAGCCATTGGGGCCAATAATCGTGACGATTTGACCCTTCTCCACAGCGATGGACACACTATGAAGAATCTCCGTCTCACCATAGCCAGACACAACATCTCGTACCTCCAGCAGGCTCATCAGTTCCGCCTTCCTAAATAGGCTTCTAATACTCGCTGGTCCTGCTGCACCTGTTGAGGTGAACCCTCCACAATGTTCTCCCCATTGCACATAACGATAATAGGATCACACAGACTCATCACCAAGTCCATATCATGTTCGATAATTAAGAAGGTGAGGCCTCTCTCAGCGCAGGATTTTCGGATATATTCCACCAGTTCGTTCATTAAAGTTGGGTTCACACCGGCTCCGGGTTCGTCCAGCAAGACCAAACGAGGCTCGGCTATCAGCGTCCGGGCCAGTTCCAGAAGCTTCTTCTGCCCCGAGGAGAGGTTACCGGCATACTCGTCTCTCAGCTCTAGAAGGTTCACAAAGCGTAAGACTTCCATAGCTCGTTCCTCTATTTCTTGCTCCTGACGCCGGACGCGCCACGGTAGCAGCCACGAACTCCATATCCGTTCCCCCACCTGATGGCTGGGCACCAGAATAAGGTTCTCCAGTACCGTCATGCGTTTCAGTTCCCGGGGAATCTGGAAGGTGCGCACGATACCATGGTGAAAAATTTCGTGGGGAGGAAGTCCGTCTATTCGCTTTCCATGCGAGAGGATTTGACCACTTGTGCACTTCAAGAAACCAGTGACTAAGTTAAAGAGGGTGGTTTTCCCCGCACCATTGGGACCGATGAGTCCAGTGATGGTCCCCTGATGCACCTGAAAGGAACAGCGGTTGACCGCTCGAATGCCGCCAAAGTCTTTGACTACATCTCTTATCTCGAGGATTGGAATATAATCTTTCATAGTGTCAATACCTGGGGCAAATGGGAATATTTGTACTTGCCCTACGATAATTATTATTGCATACAGCTCTCCCTACTGCAAATATGGTGGATTTTATCAAGCTCGATAGCGTGACTGTATAGCATATACTAAACATTCCGACAGATTGTTACCTACTTTTGCTATTCGGGATCGTAAAGTTTATAATCTCACATGAAAAAGATGGTCATACCTAAATCATCTATCAGAGACCTCCTGAGCCTAGATTATGGAGTAGAACACTAGGCTAATAAAAATAGGTAAAGGGGAAGTAAATGCAAGAACACATTCCGGCATACGACGAAGCTCTCTTACTTCTTAAGGAATTTAATAAGAGCGAAAGCCTGCTGAAACACGCTTATTCAGTCGAGGGAGTTATGCGCCACATGGCACGGAAGATAGGAGAAGACGAGGAGAAGTGGGGGATTATTGGATTAGTGCATGACCTAGACTATGAACGTTTTCCGGAGCACCACTGTAAAAAATCACAAGAGATATTAGCGGAAAGAAGTTGGCCAGAGGAATACATACGAGCAATTATCTCTCATGGCTGGGGCATTTGCAATGATGCTGAGCCTCAGACGGAGATGGAAAAGACATTATATACTATAGACGAACTCACAGGGCTTATCACCGCCGTAGCGATAATCCGACCATCAAAGAGTGTTATCGACTTGGAGGCAAAATCGGTAATGAAGAAATGGAAGGATAAGTCATTTGCTGCTGGGGTAAATCGATCAGTAATTGAAAAGGGAGCAACTATGCTAGGGGTGGACTTAAGAGATCTGGTTACTGACGTTATTATGGGTATGCGTGACGTAGCTGGCAAGATAGGCTTATGACGTTCAAGATCCGTAGTTTCACAAGATATATTCAAACGAAAAGTCTATTTGTTCATCAATATTTTCGAGGTGCGTTTAACTCCTTATGAGCAAACTTAGCTATAAATTAGTTGAAAGCAATAGCGAGTTGAAAGCTGCCTTTGAAGTCCGGAAGCACGTGTTTGTTGAGGAGCAAGGCATATCAGAGGACATAGAGATTGATGACCACGGCAACGAAGCACTGCATATGGTAGTTAAAGATGGGGAGAGAGTTATCGGCACTGCTAGGGTTTTGTTTTTAAATAATAGTCAAGCAAAGCTAGAGAGAATGGCTATCTTAAAACCGTTCCGTCGTAAAGGAATATGAAGTAGAATTATTGCCTTTCATCAAATATTTACCCATACAGGGTAAGGCACTTTTGAGGTCGGTGTCAAAGAAATTTAATGGCCTTTTGGTTTGGGGGGTTGACAATTCATATAACGAAACATTACTATTACTCTCGTTGAAGTATTGTTCATGTGTGAACCACTTAACTTCTGCCGGAAATTTATCGTAGAGTTGGTTAGGGAGGTGATGGCATGAATGAAGGGCACTGGAACCGCTAAATAAACATGGCGGTGGGTGGTGCCTTTTTTTATTTAAGTTGGAGATTTGAGATTTATTAAGGTGACCGATAAAGGCGGTCTTAAGTGTTGCGGAAAATTAGAGTAGTGCAATTTGGATATGGCCCTATTGGGTGCAGTATAGTTAGACTTGCGTCAACAAAACCCAATATTGATATAGTTGGTGCTATTTACCTAGTCAATGTAGGCCAAGACCTGGGAAAGGTGGCGAATATTAAAAGGTATATTCACCAATAAGTAAAAGGAGGTGCCAATTATGTAAGAAAGTATTCTAAGGATGAAAAGCTTCAAAATTAAGTGAAAGGAGGGTTTCTACTGTGAGAACGAGGTTGTTTCTAGCTGCTGGACTATGTGCGCTCCTATTGGCGCTTCCATTGGTGAGCTGCGCCCCTAAAGGGGAGAGTGTGCTCGAGAAGATCCAGAGGACAGGTGAGGTCACAATTGGCCACAGGGAGGGAAGCGTCCCATTTGGCTTCTATGACGAGGCGGGTAACTGGGTAGGCTTCTCTATGGATATGGGCGAGCGACTTGTTGAAGAGCTCGAAAAAGAGCTTGGTATGGATATAAAGTATACAAAAACGCCGGTCAACCCCAAGACCCGCATCCCACTTGTAGCCAATAGAACAGTTGATATAGTGATGGGCTCTTCAACTCACACTATTCCTCGCGATGATACCGTCGATTTCACCATAACCTTCTTCCTCACCGGGTCACGACTTCTAGTGCCAAAGGGAAGTCCTATTACAGATTTCGAGGATTTGGCAGGCAAAAGAGCCGGAGCTGCTACGGGTTCTACCAACGAAAAGGCTCTTCGGGATGCTAATACAGCCGGGATAATAAGTCCGCCGGTTGATATTATAGGAGTCGAAGAGCATCCAAAAGGATTTCTTTCTTTGCAACAAGGGAAAATCGATGCTTATTGTACCGATGGCAGTCTTTTAGCTGGGATGAGGCAGGCAGCCCCTACCCCCGAAGATTGGGAGGTTGTCGGTCGTCTCCTTACCTTCGACCCTTATGCGTACATAGTTCCTGAAAATGACAGCGAGTGGCGAGATTTCGTGAACACATTCTTAATCCACCTGATCAAGAGCGGAGAGTTCTACGAAATCTACGACAAATGGATGGGGCCTAATGGCAAAGTTCCTATAGAGATGACAGTTGAGTACAAAACGCTTCTCACGCTGCAGGCTTGGCCGGAATAAAGTCGGGTAAAGAGAAGGCTATAAAGAGGGGGGGTCTTATCCCCTCCTCTTTATAGCGAAGTTTACTTAGGGGGGTACATGGGAGGTTATGACTTTGATTGGAGTGTCCTTTGGCGCGAACCTTATGGGCGGTGGATGCTCCAGGCTATATTCACTACCATCCATCTATCGCTTATAGCATGGGTCATAGCCTGTATACTCGGTCTAGCAGTTGGCACTATGAGGGTATTACCCTCCAGGATAGCTAGGGCTATAGGAACTGCATATGTAGAAGTTATCCGTAATATCCCCTATCTAGTTCAGCTTTTCATGTGGTATTTCATGGTACCTCTCCTGTTTCCTAAAACTACACAGATGTGGTTAATTAATAACGTACCCAATATTGCATATTGGACAGGGGTTATCTGTCTGGGAGTTTACACCGCCTCACGTATCGCCGAGCACTTGCGTGCTGGAATGCATTCCATCCCTGCTGAGCAGTACCGAGCTGCCTACTCCACGGGATTGTCCACATTTCAAACATACCGCTACGTAATTATCCCCTACGGTGTCAGAATCGTTATTCCACCTCTTACTACAGAATTCTTGACCTGCTTTAAGAATTCCGCTTTAACCATGACTATAGGGGTTCTAGAAACTACTGGAATGGCTTATTTAATAGATTCTTATACCTGGCACGGATTGGAGACAACTTCAGGTGCTATGATAGTTTATATCATTATTTCCATGTCTATTGTCGCCTTTATGAGATGGGTGGAGTCAAGGACTAGGATACCGGGCATGCTCGGTAGAGGGAGATAATATATAATGGATTGGGCTGTAATTCCAAGAAACATATATTTCCTCCTTGGCGGTCTAGGTTTGACCTTCCAACTAGCCGCTATTTCAATAGGAGGGGGGCTCCTGCTGGGCATAATCCTGGGCTTAGCCCGCGTCTCCACCACACGATGGATTTATTATCCCGCCACTGTCTATGTAAATTTCTTTCGAAGCCTTCCGCTTATCTTGGTAATTTTCTGGTTCTATTTTCTGGTTCCCTTTATCCTGGGAAGACCCTTAGGGGATTTTTTATCGGCAATTATTGCCTTTATCGTCTTTGAAGCCTCATACTTTGCTGAGATCGTGAGAGCCGGGATCGGGTCAATTCGTAAAGAACAGGTGTTTGCCGGGTACTCCACAGGCCTAAACTATTATAGAACAATGCGTTACATCGTCATTCCACAGGCTCTGCGAAATATGGTTCCCAGTTTGGTTACCCAATGTGTCATAATCTTCCAGGATACATCCCTGGCGTATGTTATCGGCCTTAAAGAGTTTCTCCGGCGTACAGCCCTTGTAGATGCCACCCAATTTAGGTCCATTGAACTATATAGCTTCGCAGCCATTGTTTATCTGGTTTTCTGTTTCGCTGGCTCGTTTGCCAGCCGCCGCCTAGAAAAAAGAAGAAGGCAACTGGGGAGGTGAGTAAATTTGATTGAAATTAGGAACGTCAGTCTATGGTATGACGAATTTCGAGCGCTTTATAATGTCACAACAACGATAAAGCAAAACCAAACAGTGGTTATCTGCGGTCCTAGCGGCTGCGGAAAGAGCTCCTTGCTCAGATGCATAAATGGTCTGGAGAGGTTTCAGGAAGGGGAGATAATCGTGGATGGTAAATCGGTACAAGATCCTAAAACAAATATTAGTGAACTCCGTGCTGGTATCGGCATGGTATTCCAGCATTTTGAACTTTATCCCCACATGACTGCTCTAAAGAACCTGACTTTAGCTCCAAGTTTAGTGAGGAATAAATCCAAAGAGGAGGCAGAGGCCAGTGCTTTGAAGCTGTTGAAAAGGGTTGGTATTCGGGAACAGGCTCATAAATATCCAGGGGAGATGTCAGGGGGACAACAGCAGAGGGTGGCCATAGCGAGGGCTTTAGCTATGGAGCCAAAGGTGATGTTGTTTGACGAGCCCACCTCAGCCTTAGACCCCGAGATGATCAAGGAGGTATTGGAGGCAATGATCGATCTGACAAAGGAGGGAATGACCATGATTGTAGTCACCCACGAGATGGGATTCGCCCGCGAGGTAGCCAACGAGATAATCTTTATGTGCGATGGGACGATAATCGAACGTGGTACCGATGAGAGCTTCTTCAAGAACCCAAAGAGTGCGAGAACGAAGGATTTCTTAAGTAAGATCCTTATTTAAGACCACCAGTTTGGGGACTCAGCTGAGGTAAGTAAGCTATGGTTAAAAGCAAGGCAGTAAAGCATCAAGAGAAACGAATTGGTATTCTGGGAGGAATGGGGCCGGAAGCAACAGTTGATCTTTTCTTGAAAATAATCAAGGCTACTCCCGCCAAGAAAGACCAGGACCACCTGAGGATTGTAATTGACAACAATCCCAAGATACCAAATCGCACATTGGCAATATTGGGCAAAGGCAAAAGCCCGTTAAAACAATTACAGGAAACTCTTCATAACCTAGAAAAAGCTGGGGCTGAAATAATTGCAATGCCCTGCAATACAGCACATCACTATTACCGAGAACTACAAGAAAGCACCAATATACCTATAATCAACATGATTTCAGAAACGGTAGCATATATTTACGAGAATTTCCCCGATATAAAGAAAATAGGTTTATTAGCTACTATTGGAACAATAAAGGCAGGAATATATCATAAGGCAATAACAAAGCTGGAAGTAATAACACCAGATGAGGATGCTCAAGAAACAGTTATGAATGCAATTTATGGAGAGCAAGGGATCAAAGCGGGTTATACTCAAGGAAAACCACGAAGTGATATATTAGAAGTTGCTAAAGTGCTAATCAACAAAGGGGCGGAAGCTATTATAATAGGTTGTACAGAAATTTCTCTGGTGCTAAGTCAAAAGGATTTACCCATTCCCCTAATAGACCCTTCGCAAATTTTAGCAGGGGCTATTGTTAGAAAAGCGAGGCAGTGCAAGCGGCAGGTTGTACGGTAATTTGAATTGCAAATAAACCATATTTTGGCGCTTCCAAGCTTGTTCCAAACTCTAGCTTTTATTGCATACTCTATAACAAACTTTATTGCCGATTGTTGCGTCCTATAAAGGAGAGGGGGGAAAGATTTTAGAGAGAGGGGCTTCATGGTATAATTGAGCTATGAAGCGAGAACTTATGGATATTTTAGTCTGTCCAGTGTGTAAGGGGGAGTTTAAGCTCGGTGTAGATGAGGAAAGCGAGGCAGAAATAGTTACCGGCTCTCTCTATTGTCCCAAGTGTGATGTAACCTATCCAATTATAGAGACCATTCCTAACCTGCTACCGCCAGACCAGCGCGATTAGTCCGGCTTATAGACTACCCCCGTCTGGGGAGATTCCCATACCTCAATGCTAGAGATGGAAACCGGGGCTCCAGTCAGTTTGCGCTGGAGTTCATTATAGATAGTAGCCGCAATATTCTCTGATGAGGGGTTTATTTTATCAAATGGCGGCACATCATTGAGACAGGTATGGTCAAACTTGGATAGAATGTCATTTAAGTGCTGCTTTAGCTCGGCAAAATCATAGGCTATGCCTATATCATCAAGCCGGGAGGCGCTTACTCTGACTACCACCCGAAAGCGGTGCCCGTGCAGTGCCTCACACTTGCCTTGGTAACCTCGCAGGAAATGGGCAGCATCAAAATGCTTCTCCGCAACTATCTCGTACACTTTGCCTCCTGATTATTCCAACTTAAAGACGCCCTGTTTTTCCTTTAAACCTTCTGATAGTTCTTTAATCGACTTACCGCTTACCGGATGCACCAGGTCAGGAGCAATCTCGGCTAGGGGAATAAGAATAAAAGCTCTCTCCATCATTCTGGGGTGGGGGATAACCAGCTCCGGAGTTTCAATAACCTGCTCGCCATAAAGGAGAATATCTATGTCAATGGGGCGGGGGGCGTTAGATTTACCGGTTCTGCCCAGCTTGCTTTCAATACCCTTGGCCAGAGCCAGTAGTGCCATCGGTGACAGCCGGGTACAAGCCTGACACACCAGATTAAGAAAGCGGGGTTGTTCAACATTACCTACCGGCTCAGTATCATATACCGATGAAATCTTTCCCATCCGTAACCTCTGTGCTAGAAAATCTAATGCCTTATCCACATTCTCCTGACGGTCTCCCATATTTGAGCCAAGACCAAGATATACTGTTATAGCTTCAGTTCCCAATTTGCCTCCTTTGTATAATAGCATCGCTCATCCGACAGACGCGCACCATCTGCTTTACATCATGAGCCCGTACCATGTCAGCCCCATTGGCAATGCCAATCGCTACTGTAGCCGCTGTCCCCTCCACACGCTGGTCAGTAGGCAAGTCTAACACCAAGCCAATCACTGATTTACGAGAGGTTCCCAATAAAATAGGTCTGCCCAGGGATTTAAGTTCAGCCAAACGGCGGATAATCTCCAGATTTTGCTCCAGGCTCTTGCCAAAGCTGATACCAGGGTCAATGATGATGTTCTGCTCAGGCACGCCAGACTTCATGGCTCGGCTAATGCTCCTCTCCAAATCAGAACTAACCTCAGTCATTATATCACGACAAGGAGCATCTCGCTGGTTGCTCATCAAGATGATGGGTACACCCGTCTCGGCAGCTACCTCAGCTATTCTAGGGTCACGCTTTAAGCCCCAGATATCATTAATCATCGCCGCGCCGGCTTTCACGGCACGACTGGCTACTGCTGACTTATAACTATCTATACTTATTGGTACCGCTAGTTCGCTGGCTAACTTTTCTATAACCGGTATTACCAGTTGCAGTTCATCATCAACATCGTCCACAGATTTCAGTCCCGTACCCGGCCGAGTGGACTCCCCACCAACATCTATAATATCCGCCCCTTCAGCAACCATGCGTTTGGCTTGAGCTAATGCTGCCTCAATATCACTACCTAACCCGTCTCCAGAGAAGGAATCAGGACTGAGATTGCAGATTCCCATAACATAAGTTCGTTCGCCCCACCTGAATTCGGTATTGCCACAGCGGGTAGCAGCTAGCGGTAATTTATTCTGCTCCAATTGATACCTCTAATAAAGAATTTGTGTTCCTCGCTAAAAGCCTGCTTCATATTTTAGCATCTTCCCCTGTCTGATAAAACTGCTGGAAGTCGTTTGACAACCTATCCCCTGTTTCCCCTCCTATTAGAATATTTGGTAACCCCAAAGGGATTGAGGTCAATAAATAATCTCACCTATGAGTAACTTGCCTGTAAAACGGGCAATGTGATAAGATTACTTGTCTCTGCTGTTTAAGTTCCTCTAGAGGTGAAATGGTTTGAAAGATGAACTGGATAGACTGGCCAAGCTAGAAAAACAGATAAAAGCTGGTGGCGGCGAAGAGCGCATTCAGCGGCAGCATGCCTCGGGTAAGCTCACGGCACGGGAGAGAATTGACCTTTTATTTGACTCCGGCACCTTCAACGAACTGGATTTATTTGTACAGCATCACTGCACCTACTTTGGCATGGAGAAGATTTCCATCCCGGCCGACGGGGTGGCCACCGGCTACGGAAAGGTGAATGGTCGTACGGTATGTGCCTTTTCTCAGGATTTCACTGCCAGGGGCGGCACCCTGGGCGAGATGCACGCCAAGAAGATATGTAAGATTATGGACATAGCAATGACCATGAAAGTACCTATGGTTGGTTTCATTGATAGTGGCGGAGCTCGTATTCAAGAGGGAATTAATGCCCTTGACGGCTACGGCAATATTTTTTTCCGCAACTCCTGTGCCTCAGGTGTTATCCCCCAGATATCAGCTATTATGGGACCTGCCGCCGGGGGTGCCGTCTATTCACCGGCAATGACCGACTTCGTCTTTATGGTGAAAAAAACAAGCTATATGTATATCACCGGTCCCAGCGTAGTTAAGGCAGCCACCAGCGAGGAGATAAGCGATGACGAGTTAGGTGGAGCCATGGCCCACAGTATTAAAAGTGGAGTGGTTCAATTTGCCTGTGATAACGATGAGCAGGCTATTCAAGAGATTAAAAAACTCCTGAGCTACCTGCCGCAGAGTAATGAGGAGAAGCCGCCTGACATCACGCCAACCGATCGCCCGGATCGTGCTGACTCGGCTCTGGATGATATCATACCGAAGGAAGCGCAAAAAACCTATGATATGAAGGCGGTCATCCGTTCTATCGTGGATAATGGGGAGTTTCTTGAGCCATCCCGGCGGTACGCGCCAAACATAATTACCGTCTTTGCCCGTTTAAATGGACACGTGGTTGGAATTATTGCCAACCAGCCTAACTACCTGGCTGGTTGTCTTGACATTAATGCCTCAGACAAAGCCACGAGATTCATCCGCTTCTGCGATGCTTTTAACATTCCTCTACTTACCATTGCCGATGTCCCCGGCTATCTCCCGGGTAGTAGTCAGGAGTGGGGAGGAATAATCAGGCATGGTGCCAAGCTCCTGTGGTGTTACTCCGAGGCAACAGTACCCAAGCTCACTTTGATTACTCGCAAGGCTTATGGTGGGGCATATATCGGTATGTGCAGCCAGAGTCTGGGTGCTGACTATTGCCTTGCCTGGCCTCAGGCTGAAATTGCAGTCATGGGAGCAGAGGGTGCGGCGGCCATCATTCACCGCCAGGAAATCCAAACTGCGGATGACCCAAAGGCTAAGGAGAGGGAGAGGATAGAAGAATACCGTAAGCTATTCTATAATCCTTATGTCGCCGCCAGCCAGGGGTATATCAATGCCGTTATCCGGCCCAGGGATACTCGCCCAACGATAATTGCCGCTCTTGAAGCACTGGGCAATAAAAAAGAGAGCCGACCGGCAAGAAAACACGGCAATATCCCAATGTAAGGTAAAGAGGGGGTTGTTTATTAACCTCACCTCCTTTATCCCTCTATCCTCAAAAGGAGAGGGAGAAGAGATTTTAGAGATGGGGGCTTTGTCCCTCTCTTACCTGCACTCCCCTTTCCCTTAAAAGGAAAGGGGGCCAGGAGGATAAGTTACCATAGTCCTAAAGAGAAAAGGGCAAATTTCCCAAAAACCCGAGGTTTTTAGCATTCTAATGAAGGATCAGAATTCATGGGCAAGACATTAGCTGAAAAGATATTAAGCAACAGGTCTGGAAGTGACGCGAAGTCGGGAGATATCGTTATTGCCGGGGTAGACTTGGTTTTTGTCCAGGATACTACCGGACCACTGACCGTAAGACAATTTCAGGCAAGTGGATTTAAGAGTCTGGCTAACCGGCAAAAGACTATTTTATTTATTGACCATGCTGCGCCGAGTCCCGATAATGGGCTATCTAATGACCACCTGTTCCTACGCCACTTTGCTCAACAAACTGGCGCTATTATCTCCGATGTTGGCGATGGTGTATGCCACCAGATAGTGGTCGAATCTTTGGCTAAGCCGGGTGATGTAATTGTTGGTGCTGATTCACACACGGTGACTGCTGGCGGGCTAAGCGCTTTTGCTACCGGAATGGGCTCGTCTGATGTGGCCGTTGTCTTCGGACTGGGCAAGACTTGGTTCCGAGTTCCAGAGAGTATTAAGGTAGTGCTCTCAGGTAATTTCCAGAAGGGTGTCGGTGCTAAAGACCTTGTTCTTCACCTTATTGGGCAGGTTGGAGCCGATGGCGCTACCTATAAGGCACTGGAATTTAGCGGTGATACGGTGGGGGCAATGTCAATGTCACAGCGCTTTACTGTAGCTAATATGGCGGTGGAGGCCGGAGCTAAAGTTGGGCTTTTCCCGGCTGATGAGACTACTCGGGATTACCTGGCCTCACAGGGACGAGGTGGTCACTACCAGTCAGTCTTCCCTGATGCCGACGCTATCTATGAACAGACCATTAATATTGATGTGGCTAATCTTGAGCCGACTATATCCCAACCCCACGCTATAGATAATACTGCCCCGGTTAAAGAGCTTAAGGGAACTAAAGTCCAGCAGGTATTTATTGGCACCTGTACTAATGGCCGTCTGGAAGACCTGGCGATAGCGGCTAATATCTTAAAGGGAAAGAAACGCCACCCCCAGACTAGGCTAATAATTGCCCCGGCTTCACAGCAGGTTTTGCTCGAGGCGATTAAGGCAGTCTACATCCAAAGCCTGATTGAAGCTGGAGCGGTTATCTTGCCCCCGGGCTGTGGACCCTGTCTTGGCCTCCATCAGGGAGTGCTGGGTGATGGGGAATCCTGCCTGTCTACCTCTAATCGAAACTTCAAAGGTCGAATGGGTAATCCTGAAGCCTTCGTCTACCTGGGCAGTCCAGCTACGGCGGCGGCTACGGCAATAGCTGGTGAAATCACTGATCCGCGGGAGGTAGTGTAGGTGCTTAAAGGAAGAGCCTTCAAATTTGGTGATGGCATTTCTACCGATGACATTATACCCGGGCGCTTTGCCCACCTCAGAAGCAACCTCCCTGAACTAGCCAAACATGTTCTGGAAGATGCTGCCCCTACCTTTGCTTCTAGAGCAAAGGCGGGAGATTTTATTGCTGCCGGCAGTAACTTTGGCCTTGGCTCCAGTCGGGAGCACGCACCTCTGGTTATCAAGATGGCTGGGGTAAAGGCTATACTGGCTAAATCAGTAGCTCGGATATTCTTTAGAAACGCTATCAACTTAGGGCTTCCGGTATTGATATGCGATACTGATAGAATTAATGACGGGGATGAGCTAGAGATAGACCTGGCTGCGGGCACAGTCAGGGATATAACCAACGGTAACCAGTTCTCCTTTGGTAAAATTCCTGAGGTGATGCTCCGTATTCTTGACGAGGGTGGGCTTATCCCCTATATCCAGAAGTATGGCGACTTCAAACTGTAGGAGATAGACTGATGGCTCATAGAGTTACTCTTATTCCGGGTGATGGCATAGGACCTGAGGTTACCGAAGCGACTAAACGGGTCCTGGAGGCAACCGACGTTGCTTTCCATTGGGATTCAGCCTATGCCGGTGCTGAGGTTCTGGATAAGTATGGCACACCCTTGCCCGATTATGTACTTGAGTCCATCAGGAAAAACCGGGTTGCCCTTAAGGGACCAGTTACCACACCGGTAGGCTCAGGCTTTAGGAGTGTTAATGTTGCCCTGCGCCAAGGGTTAGACCTTTATGCCTGCATTCGTCCGTGTAAAATCTATCCCGGGGTTCCTTCACTCTATAGGGATGTGGATATTGTTATCATCAGGGAAAATACCGAAGACCTGTACGCCGGTATTGAGTTTGAGAGAGGAACTCCGGAAGCCGCCAAGCTTATTAAGCTAATTGCCGAAACAAGGGGGAATGCTGTCCGGGAAGACTCAGGTTTCAGCCTAAAAATAATTTCTGAGGCGGGTAGTCGAAGAATTGTCAAATTTGCTTTTGAATATGCCCGTGCCTATAATAGAAAAAGGGTAACTGCCATACACAAAGCGAATATTATGAAATTCTCTGACGGATTATTCCTGGCTATTGCCCGAGAGGTAGCCCAGGAATATCCTGATGTTGAATTTGAGGATAGGCTTGTTGATAATATGACCATGCAATTGGTGAAAAGGCCACAACAGTTTGATGTCGTGGTGGCGCCTAATCTTTATGGGGACATTGTCTCTGACTTATGTGCTGGGTTGGTCGGTGGGTTGGGGGTAGCTCCCGGAGCTAACGTTGGCGATGAGATAGCTGTTTTTGAGCCAACCCATGGCAGTGCACCGAAATATGCCGGACAGAATAAGGTCAATCCTATGGCTATGATGCTCTCCGGGGTGATGATGCTCCGCCACCTTGGCGAGGTAAAAGCCGCCGACAGGTTAGAAGACGCCATAGCCAGGGTTATCGCTGAAGGTAGAAATATTACCTACGATATGAAGCTTGGTAACGCTCGAGTAGTCGGCACTTCGCAGGTAGCCGATGCCGTTATTGAAAAACTAGAAAAACCTAAAGGAGGTCAGCATGCGCAAGAAAATTAGCGTTATTGGCGCTGGAAATGTCGGTGCTACCTGTACACAACGGATTGCGGAGAGGGGCTATGCTGATGTAGTCATGGTTGACATTATAGAGGGTCTGCCACAAGGTAAAGCATTAGATATGATGGAGTCAGCGCCTGTCATCGGCTTTGACGTCCAAGTTATTGGAACTAACGACTATAAGGAAACGGCTAACTCGGATGTGGTGGTCATTACCTCAGGTCTACCTAGAAAACCAGGCATGAGCCGTGATGAGCTACTGCAGGCTAACATGAAAATTGTTGGTGAGGTTACCCGTAGCGTAGTGAAATACTCACCTAACTGCATTATAATTATGGTTACCAATCCGCTAGATGCTATGGTCTACTTGGCCTATAAGGTCAGTGGATTTCCAGCAGGTAAAGTGCTTGGCTTATCTGGTGCCTTGGATGCTACCCGGCTAAGAAGCTTCATCGCCGCTGAGCTTAATGTATCAGTCGAAGACGTATTCGCATGCGTTGTGGGGGAACATGGGAAAAGTATGGTGGTTATCCCCAGACTGTGCACAGTTGATGGCGTACCGATAACCAAACGTTTGCCACAGGAAACCATTGATCGACTGATAGAACGCACCATAGGTGCCGGAGCAGAGATTGTGGACTTAGTTAAGACCGGCAGTGCCTTTTATGCCCCTTCAGCCGGTGTTGCCCACATGGTAGATGCGATTATTATGGATAAAAAGCAGGTTGTTGCCTGTGCTGTTGTCCTTCAGGGGGAATACGGGATTAAGGATACTGTCATCAGCGTTCCGGTGAAGCTGGGCAGCAACGGCGTTGAGGAGGTAGTGGAGCTGGAGCTAACCCCTGAGGAGAAGGTGACACTAGCCAGCTCCGCCGAGACGGTCAAGGGGCTGATAAAAGCAATGGATCTGAAGGAGTAGTTGGCAGGGGCTTCGCTCCTTCCTGTGTGATTCTTTCTCTTCTTCGTTGAAGGAGAGGACGATTAAGGGGGTGACGTAGATAAACCCTAAATTAAGAGAAATTAAAGCCAGCGCCATTACTAGAACTGTCGCCAAACTTTGTCAGCAGGCAAACTTCGAGCTTGGCGAGGATGTATTAGCCGCTCTTGAACAAGCCCGACAGACTGAGGAATCCCCGTTAAGTAAAGAAGTTCTGAGCCAAATTTTAGAAAATGCCAGGATTGCCGAATCAAAAAACCTGCCACTATGTCAGGACTGTGGCACTGTCGTGGTCTTCCTTGACATAGGTCAGGAAGCTCTCGTTGTCGGTGGTGACCTATATACTGCGGTGGCGGAAGGAGTACGCCAGGGCTACACTCAAGGCTATCTACGTAAATCCATAGTCAGCCAACCATTCTCATCTCGGATAAATACCAGAGATAATACTCCCCCGGTTATTCATACCGAAATAGTTCCCGGCAACCGGATTAAAATTATTTGTCTGCCTAAGGGGGGCGGTTCTGAGAATATGAGTCGACTGATTATGCTGAGGCCGGGTGATGGCAGGGAAGGCATCATTGACCTGGTAGTAAGAACTGTTGATGAGGCAGGAGGCAATCCCTGTCCTCCTCTAATTGTCGGCTTAGGCATAGGGGCTACACCTGATAAGGTGATGCTACTGGCTAAGAAGGCGTTATTACGCCAGGTAGGTGAGCCAAACCCTGACTCTGAGGTGGCTGAACTAGAAAAAGAGATTCTATCTCGTATCAATGATTTGGGTATCGGCGCTCTGGGTTTAGGTGGTAGCACTACTGCCCTAGCCGTGCAGGCTGAGGTTAGGCCAACTCACATTGCCAGCCTGCCAGTAGCGGTTAATCTTCAGTGCCATAGTGCTCGCCACAAAGAAGCTGTGCTATAGATGGACACTATAAATATTACTTCACCAATTGATGCTAAAACCATAGAAGAACTGACGATAGGCACTCAGGTTCTGATTTCTGGAGTTGTCTATACGGCTCGTGATGCCGCTCACCACCAGCTTATCCAGGCTCTGGATAAGGGTGAAAAGCCTCCTTTTAGCCTTAAGGGGCAAACCTTATACTACGTGGGGCCAACTCCAGCCAGACCAGGGCAGGTTTTTGGTTCCGCCGGACCTACTACCAGTAGCCGTATGGATATGTACACCCCCCGCCTGGTTGCTGCTGGAATCAGAGCCATGATTGGCAAGGGTAGTCGTTCACTAGCGGTAAGGGAAGCTATCCAAAAGTATAAAGCGGTTTATTTTGTGGCTACTGGTGGTGCTGGTGCTTTGCTCGCCCAACGTATTAAACACGCCGAGGTTATCGCTTATGAGGATTTGGGTACTGAGGCTATCCAGAAGCTCAATATAGAGAACTTCCCGGCTATTGTTGCTAATGATATTTATGGGGGGGACCTATTTGAGCAAAATAGGGATAAATACCGAAGGGAGAGGGAATAGTGGATTGCGTTTTCTGTCAGATTGTAGCTGGCGAAATACCCAGTAAAACCCTATATCAAGATGAAGAGGTGATTGCCTTCCGCGATATTAATCCTATGGCACCGACTCATCTGCTTATCATCCCCAAGCGACACATTCCTTCCCTCGCTCACTTGTCTGATGCTGAGACACCCCTAATCGGGCATATGACAAAAATTGCCAATCAACTAGCCAGGGAGGAAGGTATTTTTGAGAGTGGCTATCGCCTGGTGATTAGCTGTGGTAAGGAGGCAGGCCAGGTAGTGCCTCATCTCCATATGCATCTTTTGGGTGGTCGAAGGCTAGCAGATGCACTGTGCTAGTCAGTCTCTTATTTCGCTTTTTGATATTCTAAGAAAGTAAGCAACCCAGCGATGCTTTTAGCATCACAAACGCTGCCTGAGGCAATAAGACTAAGAATCTGAGTAATCGGCACCCGGACTAATTTAATACTCTCAGTATCTTCAGCATATAATTGGCTAGGAGCAAGGTCAGTAGCCAGATAAAGATGGAGATACTCACTGCAGTAACCCGGTGCAGAGTAGAAACCACCTAATCTTTCCAACCTTCTCGGCAAATAACCGGTCTCCTCACGCAACTCACGGCAAACAGTGGTTTCTGGGTCCTCACCGGGGTCAATGCCACCGGCCGGTATCTCTAATAATTCCTTCTCCACTGCCTTGCGAAATTGATTAACTAGCAGAACATTATCATCGCCATCGACAGCAATAATAGCTACACAATCAACGTGTTCCACAATCTCTCGGGTAGTTTTCCGGCCACTGGCCGTTTGCACGGTATCTAGCCGTAGCTTTACCGCTCGGCCGTCATAGATTAGTTGGCTGAACAGTGTTCTCTCTTCCAAACTTAAACCTCTAACTGATAGATAAGAGCTACCTCATCACAATCGGGAAATTTGGGACAGCGATAGCACTCAGTCCAGACCTTGCGCGGCATCTCCATCTTGTCTATCTGAGAAAAGTTGAGCTTTTCAAAAAAGGCTGCCTGATAGGTCAGACAGAAAACGGTGGGAATACCGAGTTCCTTGGCTTCCTTGAGACAGGCTTCTATTAGTTGAGCACCAATGCCTTGTTCCTGGTTATCTTCGGCTACGGCTACTGATTTTATTTCGGCTAGGTCTGACCAGCTAACATGCAGTGCCGCGCAGGCAATTACTTGCTCACCCTCCCTGATGACAAAATAATCCCGGATATTTTCATATAGCTCACTCAGCGGCCGAGCCAGCATCTCGCCCTTATCAGCAAAGTAGTTAATTAGTTTATGTATCTGGGGTACGTCTTGGATTCTAGCTTTTTCTATCGGGTTCAACCTATCGTTTTCCTTTCAACTTTTGCTCTAGAGAACTATAAAAAGAAGTTTCGGGATGAATTCTTAAAAATCGAGCCGTATTAGAGCTTTGCTTCACGGTAATAATGGCACCATCTGATAAAGGTAGATTTATATGGCCATCAATACTCAGTGTCGCCTGATGAACAGTAGTAATGCACAGTTTAACGATGGTTTTTGGCGGTAATACCACTGGGTAAGCTGGGCTAAGGTGGGGTGTTATTGGTACCAAGAGGAAATCTTTGGATTGTGGATGGAGGATAGGCCCACCGGCTGCCAGCGAGTAACCGGTGCTGCCGGTGGCGGTAGCCACAATCACCCCATCAGCTTTATAGGTAGTTAGGTGCTGACCATCAATGCTGGCTTCTACATAGACCACCCGAGCAATTGCCCCCCGTGCCACGACGACATCGTTCAAGGCATAAAATGTACGAGGTGACTCCTGGTCGGTAGCTGAAAGCTCTGCCTCAAGCATAGCCCGTTCATCGATCCAACCTTCTCCCGCCAGCAGAGAAGGTAACTTCTCCAAGGCCTCGTCAGTCCTGAGTTCAGTCATGAAGCCCAGTCTACCTAAGTTTATCCCGATAATGGGGACCATCCCGGGGGCGGCTACATGAGCCGCTCGCAGAATTGTGCCATCACCGCCAACACTAAGAATTAAGTCGGTATCACTTAGCTGAGCCCTGGCTTTTTCCCCTTCCCAGGCAGAACATAGCCAAGCAGAAATGCCGCTAGAGCCCAAAAACTCGTGTAATTTCTTAGCCTTAGCATAGGCAGCTTTAACCTTAGGATGATAAAGAATGCCAACTTTATTCACTACTGCAACCTACTTTACCAGTCTAACCGAAATTGTGACTTTCAGGGGGGCAAGGGAAGTGTAACAATTACCGCCTTAAGGTGTCAAGCTAGAGAAGCTGTACAAGAATTGTGTATTGATAAGTTTGACAAAAACCAGTATCATCGTTGGCTGATATTCTATAGACTAACGTGCTATAATATTAGTTTAGGTTTTGGAGTAATCGGATGACCGGGGCACGACGAAAAGCAAGAGCCATTGTTCTCCAGGCGCTATATGAGATTGACTCTGTAGGGCATGAGATGCAAGCAGTGGTAAGCCGTCTTTTGGCTGAGGGAGAGTTGTCGGAGGAAAATAATGCCTTTATCCGTGAGCTAGTAAGCGAGGTAATCCAGCAAAAGGAGAAAATTGACCATAATATTGAGAGGTTTGCTACCGCCTGGCCGGTAGAACAGATACCAGTGGTCGATAGGAACATTCTCAGGGTTGCAATATTCGAGATTTTATTTGATAATAAGGTGTCAGTTAAGGTAGCTATAAACGAAGCGGTTGAGTTAGCCAAGAAGTTTGGTAGTGATAATTCGTCAAAGTTTGTTAACGGAGTTTTAGGCTCAGTTAGCACCTTTGCCAACAAATGAAAGAACCTGGAAAGGGGGTAGAAAGTGGCAACTATCTTTGAGCGGATAAAAAAGATAGTTGTGGAGCAGTTAGGTGCAGAGGAGGCGGAGGTGGTACCCACAGCTAGCTTTGTTGAGGATTTAGGTGCTGATTCTCTGGATTTGGTAGAGCTAATAATGTCCTTAGAAGAGGAATTTAGCAACCCATCCCGGAAGATTGAGATACCAGATGAAGACGCCGAAAAAATAATGACCATCCAGGATGCGTCTGATTATCTGAAAGACCTTGGTGTTGAGGACGGGTAGGTGGGGCGTGTTTCGCCTAAAGAAACGGTAAAACTATATAAGGCTTGATAGGGCATTTGTCCTTGGGGCAGGTAGCCCAAAAATCTTATTTGTACACAAAAATCTATCCACCAAAGTTGCCCTGGTTAATTGAGTTTATTTGGGTAGCGGGGTGGTGCTTCTGTGTTGACGCAATGGCCGCCACAATATGACAGCTCTTATGCTCCCTCTCCAGATTCCAAGTTTTGGAATAAGAAGTTAGAAACCATGGATCCGGAGGAGAGGGAGCAGTCCGTAATTCTGCCCAAGCTTCGAGCCCAGCTTAAGTATGCCTATGAAAAGGCTCCTCTTTACCGGGAAAAATGGGATAAAGCTGGAATAAAACCAGAGGACATTCGTTCCATAGAGGATTTTGAGCAGATTCCCATTTTGACCAAAGAGGAAATGCGCCAAGACCAGAAGAAAAATCCTCCCTTCGGTAGCTATTTATGTGTTCCTCCCGAGGATATTCAAAGGGTGCATGGAACGTCTGGAACCACGGGCAGCCCCACAGCTTTCGGTATCAGTGTGGATGACATGAAACGCATTGCCGAAGCCCACGCCAGAACAATGTGGGGGTTTGGGATGCGCCAGCAGGATATGGTTTTCATCGGCTCCTTCTTTAGTCTCTATTGGGGGAGCTGGGGAGCATTGGTAGGGACTGAACGTTTGGGAGCTACTGCTTTTCCATTTGGTGCTGGTGTCCCCGGGCAGACTGAGAGGGGAATCCATTGGATTGTGGAAACGAAGCCTACTATTTTTTACGGAACGCCTTCCTACAGTCTTTATCTAGCCGAGGTAGCTAAAGGGGTGGGCGTTGACCCGGCCAAAGATTTTAATTTTCGCATCCTTTTCTTCTCCGGCGAACCGGGAGCAGGTATTCCCTCAACCAAGAAGCGAATTGAAGAAACATATGGCGGAATTTGTGTTGATTCGGGTTCCACTGCGGAGATGGCTCCTTGGATGACTAACTGTGAGTGCGAATTTCGGCAGGGGATGCATCTCTGGCAGGATATTGTTTATGCCGAATTGGTGGATCCAGTTACCAAAAAGAGAGTCCCCTATGGCAAAGAAGGCGTTACCGTTTATACTCATTTAGAGCGTACTTCGCA
>SDBT01004839.1_pt1 | contig 22773 bp, 19 predicted proteins | sample 2277101 | NCBI WGS metagenome assembly SDBT01 (sample SAMN10404973, study PRJNA504765) | marine sediment metagenome | isolation source: marine sediment core GS10_PC15, 103 cmbsf | place: Arctic Ocean: Southern Knipovich Ridge | collected 2010 | reverse complement strand
CTGGCGAATGGCGCCAGCCACCAAGCAGTCCGGGGCGCGATAGCATGCCTATCCACGCGAGAGAGATTAGACCGGAAAGGCATAACTGGCCGGAAGGATCATGAAACGGGTCGCGTGCAGAACTGACCGGAAGGACCAGGTACTATTTAGGTGCGAAGAAATTGACTTACCTGAACGATGGTCTGAGTCGCACATTTCTAAGGAGGTCGAGTTTAACAAAGGTGTAGCTGAGGTGTTCCTTTCGACTAGGGTAATTGTACCATAAGCTGTCAAGCTAGTGGAATTGGTCGAGTATTGTAGTCCTGGAAAAGCTCTGCGGATGGGGCTGCAGTCCCAGTTCGTATTACGGTGGTGGGAGGTTCCTCTCTGGGCATTACGGGCTAAGGAGCAGGAATTGACAGCCACCGCTCAGATAGTGAACGACCGAAAGATAAGATGTCGAGACTGATTCCTTCCTACCGCATCACTTCAAGCAGGTGCTGTCTATAGGGACGGTTGTCTGGGCAATGTGGTCTGTCGCCAAGTGGTTGCGAAAGGTGAAGATAAGGGAGAGAGGAGCCGAAGAGTAACGGACTTGTTGATTGGGGCGGTTGGGGTGATTCTCGGCGCGGGCCTCACCCTAGTAGGGCTAATAATCTGGGACTCCTGGCTTACAACGAGAGAGAAGGCCTAGAGACTAGCGAAACTCCTTAGGCGTCCAGTTAAAAACTTGAGCCGCCTCGACTCCACATGACGAGCATCGCTTACAACCCCCCGCGATGGTTCAGCGATCAAGAGGATCGATGAAATCGGGCCGGGGTCTATGCTTATATTTGCCGTAGAAGAGCTTTTCGGCTTCTACCATCAGCGACTGGTGAGAGCCCTTTATACTGGCAAGCTCAGCTGCGGCTCGGTGAAGCCAGTCCTGGGGCTTGGTCCAAGGACAGGAAACCATGCAGATAGCGCAGTCGGTTCCTACTGCATGCCAGTATCGGTAGCACCTCTCCTCGTCCAGTTTCCATTTCTTGACGCCGTTACACTCGGCCTTGTTCCCCATAGAAATGGCGCCAACAGGGCAAGCTTCGGCGCAGATTTTGCACACCTCACAGAAAGGCTGGATGGCGATGTCCACAGGTCTGTCGTGCGCCAGTGGCATATCAGTGGTGACTACAGCCAGGCGCAGACCCAAACCGAATTCCTTGGTCACCAAGAATCCGGCGCGAGAGAGCTCCCCCAGGCCGCAATCGGCAGCGACTGGCACGCAAAGCACCTGATAGCTACGGAGGTGGTGAGCCCGGGCGGAATAGCCCAACATCCGGATGTAGTGCGCCAGTTGAATCGATACCCAGGCGCCTATTGAATAGCCCTTAGCGGTCGCCAGCAGGGATGGGAAATCAGGCGCGCTCCGCATTAGGTCGTAGTCCATAGCGAAACCCATCGCAACGGCATTGTCGTGGCGACTGGGGTCGATGGGTGTTCCCCGTGGTTGGAAGCCCTCTTGGTCTCCAAGTGACCTCCCGACGTGGCTGTAGACCCACTCCTGGCGCAGGGGGCCAATCCGAACGAGGTCTGCACCCAGGAAACGGGAAAATGCCTTTACCTTCAGCCCCGCGCGCTCTGCCGGAATCTCGATTCTATCTGGCCACGGTTCCCCATCGACGAAGGACTCGGAGCCGGTTTTATCGACGGCGGCGAACTGGGCGTCAAACATTGGGGTGTCTATGCCGCCCGTTCTGCCCAGGCCGGGCATCCGGCTTATCTCGGTATCATATTCTAGATGCTCAGGATATTCTTGATAGTAAGCCCTGTACTGGGGAGCGTCTATGCCAAAGTGGTGAAAGAGGTCTGCCCGCGCAAACACAATGTCGCGCTCGTCCCATCGCTTGACGTCACCAACAATGTCCTCGATGTAGGTAGGCTCGTCGACTTCTTTTGAAAAGAGGAGGATTTGGTTTGTCGCCTGCTTGAGCCGGGCTATGGCCACAAACACAAGCGAACTATCTCTGGCCTGTGCGGAGTCACTTGGTGGGCACACGGTCTTCCCTCCACGTCGCTTGTATATCACAGTCGCCAATGAACAGCAATAAATCTGTCCCTGCGCAACGCCGATGGTCCGAGTTGCCTAGGTCGCTGCATCTTGTTGCCGCCTGATTGTCTATGAAAGCGAGTCACTTTGTGGCATTATTGTAGGCAGATCGTCAGTTAGTATAGGTGTTGGATGACTATCATGTCTAATGTGCCAAATCCGGTGCTAGATGGAGAGTGTCGGCTCAATCGGTAGTACGAAGGCGAAAGAGAGTATATGGCAGATTCGGGCAGGTGAGCCACAGGCCTGACCGAGGATGTCGAGTTTCAGATTGGGGTCGAAGAAAAGTGCCCATCTGTCACGAGGAACGAATAGGCGATCAACTGTCGAGGAGAAAGGGGGATATCCATGTCCGACGACGAAGGGAAATACGTGGAACGGGTAGAGAATGCCGTTACGACGTATTCGCGTCCTAGCGATCTCAGGATCACCGACATGCGTATGGCGGTAGTGTGCAGCAACTATGACTATCCCATCATTCGAATCGACACAAACCAGGAGGTCTATGGCATCGGCGAGGTGCGGGACGCCGGACACAAGGAGAGCGCGCTCCAGTTCAAGAGCATGCTCCTGGGACAAAATCCGTGCAACGTCGACATGATCTTTCGTACCATCAAGCACTTCGGCGGTTCGGGACGAGAGGGCGGAGGTGTGTCGGGTATCGAGTTGGCCCTTTGGGACCTGGTGGGCAAGGTGTACGGAGTGCCATGTTACCAGTTTCTGGGCGGCAAGTATCGCGACCGCATTCGTCTGTACGCCGATACCCCTTCACCTGCCGAACCCACGCCGCAGGGCTATGCAGAACGCGTCCTTGGACGCAAGGCGATGGGGATGACCTTCATCAAGTTTGATGTCGGCATGGACGTTCTGAACGGTTATGTCGAGGATGGGGTTGTCGGTGCACCGGCCCCATACGAGTATAGCATGGGGCAGAGTTGGGTTGCACGAGGATCTCAGGGAGGCACCCAACTAACCGACAAGGGCATTGCCCGCTTTGTCGAGATCGTGGATGCGGTACGCGAGGCGGTCGGCTGGAAGATTCCGCTGGCGGTGGATCACCTTGGGCCGATCGCCGTCAAGGATGCGATCCGACTCGGTCACGCCCTGGAGCCTTACTCGCTGGCATGGATAGAGGATATCTTGCCCTGGTGGGACGTTCAAGGGAATCTGGAGGTGACGCGCGCGATCAATGTTCCCACGCTGAACGGCGAGGACATCTACTTGTGGGACGGCTGGCGTGAGATGATCGAACGGAGGGCGATCGACATCATCCAACCGGATCTGCTTACCGCAGGCGGCATGATGGAAACAAAAAAGGTCGCCGACTATGCTGAGCGATACGGCCTGCCCACAGTCCTCCATTGTGCTGGTTCGCCTATTGCATTTATGGCCAATGTTCACTGCGCGGCGGCCGTCTCCAGTTTCATCGCACTGGAGAACCACGCACTCGATCTGCCATTCTGGAAGAGCCTGGTCACGGGCCTGCCCGATCCGCTGATCGAAGATGGGTACGTGCGGGTTCCTGAAACGCCAGGTCTGGGGGTGGACCTCGACTATGGCGGCATAGAGGCCAACCTGCGTTTCCCCGAACTGTTCGAGCCTACAGAAAAGTGGAATACACCCAAACTGGGATTCTGGCAGCCTGACCGGCGCTGGGACAAGTAGTGGAGCGTTTGGGATCTACCGGTGAGCCAATCAAACTCTTTGGAGTGACCCGGTACGGGGATACAATGCGTGACTCGCTCCTGTCCATGGCCCAAACGACCCTGTCGATACTGATCTCAAGGGCTCGAATTACTTGCTTGACAGTCTGCCCTTGACTGAGCAGCACTTCAGCTTCACGTAACTTGTGATTGATTTGTCCTGGAGAGCACCGTTTTTGGGCATTTGACCTATCTCCTTTTGTGACTAATCCTACCAATGTTTGGATTAGTTCTTGGGGTAGGTCAATCAGAGGGCATAAAGTGTGGCTACGCGTAAGGATGACAAGCTTGCCCTGTGTATGATACACGGACTCATCTTGATCGGAATCTACACAATCATCAAGGAGGAGAAAGATGACCGAGTCGATGTTCAAAACCATGGGCCAGCAATTTGGCCGTCGTTCGTGGGCCGAGCCCTGGAAGATCAAGATGGTCGAGCCGATCCACATGATCAGCCACGAGGAGCGGACCAAAGCCCTCGAAGAGGCAGACTATAATACGTTCCTTCTGCGGTCGGCGGACGTCTACATCGACCTGCTCACCGATAGCGGCACCAGCGCTATGAGTGACCGCCAGTGGGCAGGCATCATGCTGGGCGACGAGGCCTATGCCGGCAGCCGGAACTTCTACAACCTGGAAGAGGCAGTACAGACCTACTATGGCTATCGCCATTTTGTGCCTACCCACCAAGGCCGGGGCGCTGAGCACTTGATCAGCCAGGTCGTCATACAGCCCGGTCAGTTTGTGCCAGGCAACATGTACTTTACTACCACCCGCTTGCATCAGGAGATGGCCGGCGGCACCTTTGTGGACGTGATTATTGATGAAGCCCACGATCCCTACAACTTGCATCCCTTCAAAGGCGACGTGAACTTGGACAAACTGAAGTCTTTGATAAATGAAAAGGGTGCCGAAAACATCGCCTATGTCAGCCTCGCGGGCACCGTGAATATGGCCGGTGGCTAGCCGGTGAGCATGGCTAACGTAAAGGACCTCAAGAAACTGTGTGACCGCTACGGCACTCCGATTTACCTGGATGCTACCCGCATGTATGAGAACGCTTTCTTTATCCAACAGAGGGAAGAGAGTTACGCAGACAAGTCGATTGCCGAAATTCTGAAGGAATTCTGCAGCTATACCGATGGCGCCTGGATGAGCGCCAAGAAAGATAACCTAGTCAACATCGGCGGCTGGCTGGCCGTCAACGATTATGAGCTCTTTGATAGCCTTCGGAACATGGTCGTAGTCTTCGAGGGGCTCCATACTTATGGTGGGATGGCCGGTCGCGATATGGAAGCCCTCGCCATCGGTATCGTCGAAGGCGTGCAAGATGACCACGTACGCTCTCGTGTGGGCCAGGTACTATACCTGGGCGACCTACTGCTCAATTGGGACATTCCTTTGGTACAACCGGTGGGCGGCCACGCCGTCTTTCTAGATGCCAAGGGATTCTACCCTCACATACCCCAGGACCAATTTCCCGCCCAAACTCTGGCTACTCAGCTCTACCTGGACTCGGGAGTGCGCAGCATGGAGCGGGGCAACGTCAGTGCCGGACGGGACCCCAAGACTGGCGATCATCGCTATCCGGCCCTGGAGCTGACGCGCCTCGCGACCCCGCGCAGGGTCTATACCCAGGCGCACATGGACGTCGTTGCGGAAGCAGTCAAGACCGCCTATGAAAACCGCGAGCAGACCCGGGGCCTCAAGATGGTGTACGAGCCCAAGCAACTACGTTTCTTCCAGGCGCGCTTTGAATCTATTTCGTGAAGTATCAGTAGTAACCTGGGAGAATCTACGCGCTTCAGCTGCCGCCGCTCACCTCCAGCTACTATCGCAGATTTCAGCGTTCAATGGACACATCCAGAAGAATCGGCTCGGTTTGACTAGGTGAATCGCGCATGCGCTAGCTCAGTTCATCAGGTTCGCACACCCGGTGAGCTTCAACGCCAAACGCACGGGCCAGACCGCCTGCTCTAGCTGCTGTGATGTTGACAACCTCCACGATTCAGCAAGTGAGTCTAACATAAGTAGTGGTCCAATTAGCTGGGGCAGGTCATGATCCAGCCGACCAATTAGCTCAACATATGGGGCAGAGCAGTACGCTGACCGCTGTCGATCTATCGGCCATACCGGAGCTGCTGGACAGCGCCAATGACCTGTCGTTCACGCTGCAGGAAGAGCGGCAGCAGCTTATGGCCGGTGCACGGACCTATGCCCAATCCTTCACCAGCATCTTCGGAAAGAGTGTGCCGCCCTCCTACATCGACTTGGGCAACTTCGTCCAACTGCTGCGAAGAGAGACCACTAACAGCAGCATCGCCCAGGCTGCCGATCGGATGCTGGTCTCGCTGAATGAGGCGGTCATCGCCGAGAAGCATGGTCCGAGCAAGCCGGGAGCGACTGGCATCTCCATCTATCTCCCCTATCTCCCCAACTCGCGGCTCTATCGCTCTTCAGTTGCTGGACCCGAATCTTATACGGTCGTCGCGCGTCGTTTTGCCGACCAGTCCTTGTGGGACGATTTCCTGGCATATCACTATGCCGGCCGCACCTTCGATCCTGCGACCGACATAATCGCGGTTCCGGAGCGAGGGACGGCCATCAGTGCGCCGGGCTACGGGGAGATCGGGGTCTCTCCTGTCACCCTCTCCGAGAGCGTAGCTGCTCCCAGACGGCCGGTGATTCTTAGCGCCGATATTCGCGGCCAAAACGTAGGCTACGCTTCCCTTTTCGTCGGCTTCTACGATGAGGAATCTAACTCTATCTTCGTGGCCGGTACGGATTACTTGGAGAGTCACGATACTCGCGAAGTCGGCGGAGTGTACTACCAAGACTGGGGTGAAGATGACGAATTCACTATGGAGTTCGAGTGGGAGTCCCTCATGTTCGCCGTCAATGACGGCGTGGACTCCGTGTTGCGCCTTTCACGCCGGAGAGGTACGGAGCTTCGCCCGAGGAGGCCGTCTACACCGTGGATGGCATCTACACCTATGCCGACGGTGGTGAATCCCGTTATTCGAGACTGTACTTCAGCGATGGGGTATTGAGACAGGTATTGGGCTTCACCGGTGACGACGGGACCGGTGCCCCTCGTGAGATCATTCCACAATCCGGCGATACATTCACTGTCCTGGAGAAGTGGATGGACTTGGATCAGCGCGGTAACGTCGTGCAAGTTGCTGCACAAGAGGGGGGCATCCTTACTTTCGGAGACCAACCGTTCACCTGGGAGGAACTGGACGCGGCGCCAGGCGGATATGTCGTGGGTTTAATCGTCGAGGATCTGGATGGAAACGCCTATGAGGTGCATGAGGAGGTCTTTGTAGAGCAGATCGATGGGTTCCCCTAGCCCACATTGGTTTTCGTCAGCTCAGAAACGCCTGGGGACGTTTACAAGAGGGCCCTATGAGACGCCTGGAATCACTGCGCAGGAAGCGCTCAGAAGGCCTCTGGGGGCTGAAAACCGAGACCTAGGCCCATACCCATCCTTATCTACCCGAAACAGGAGGGTCCTGGCAGCGCCCATCGTCATGCTCCATGTCCTCGGTCGCTCTGCGAGCTACTAAGAACACCCCCGCCATTACCGCCAGACTCAATAGCCAGAAAACCGCACACACGACGACTGCTGCTAGGGGCATGTAAGCACCTCCCCGAGAATATCCCGGACTGATCCGGATGAGAGAGGATACGCTCTACCTCACTCTGGCGCAATGTACTTGTGGCGCTGTTGGAGGAGCAGGCCATTAAGTCCTGCCACCGTCAAACCCAACAGAGTCTTAGTAGCAGTCTGCTATCTCTCGCGTTGCCTGACTTCCGCTCTAGCCACCAGTATTTCCCATAGGAATTGAGGAAGAACAAGAAGCACAAGGTATCAAGCCTGTCTGGGGAGACACTCCCCTGTCCGTCCAGCTGACGGCTGTAGATAACCGCAGAGGCTCTACTAATGCTATCTCCAGCATCGAGATCGGCGATGCTGGGCTACACACTTGCACTGCTGCAATACTGCAATGATGTAACGTTGCAACATTGTAACATTGTGACGAATAGCACTATTGTTCTATTGACAACGGCGGATATATATGGTATATGAGAGTTGAAGTGCTAGGAAATAGTCATATGTTCGATGGGAGTCCCCTAGCCTGGAAGTGAGGATGTCCATGAGCTTAGTATATGTTGTGAAGAATCGGAGAGAGCGGCGAACAATGCCCCACAAGCCAGTGCTTGATGATTCTCTGCCGGAGGAGGAGGCGATCGCTCTTGGTGCCGATGACCTGGAGGAAGAAGTCGCAGCATCGCCTACTGGATCGGCGAAAGCGTCCGCAGGCGAAGTCACTGAGGACCAGCGCTACTACATAGAACTGGCGGAGGCCTTGGACCTCTAAGTGATGGATCTTCGGGGTATGATGAGCCAGCGTCCTCTGTGTTCTCTCCATTTCTCCAAACATCTGCCCTGCAGTTACATGTTCTCGTACAAGTCGGAGCAGCCCACATACTCCTTCGGTCCAGGCCTCTAAAAGGCCGCGACCTTGCTCGTCTTCAGGCCATACGCGTGCATTCCCTCGGCGATCTTAATCGCGCACACCGTCCCGTCCAAGACCAGTACGCCCACCGCCTCCTCGACGACTTTATCCATCAGCGCCATGCCGGCGCAGCCCAGACATAGGACCTCGGCCCCATCTTCCCCAACCGCCTTCCAGTCAGCATGGATCAACCGCTCCTTGGTGGCCTCGAGGTCGTTTTCCAACTCCAGGACCGACAAGTCGACGACTCGTATCGAAGCCAAACGGCCGATGAAACCCTGGAAATAAACCAACTCCTCGAAGAACGGCACCAGATGGGGCAAGGGAAGCGAGTTGCGGAAGCATCCTTCCGCAAGCCTCCAGGTTCTGAATCGAACGGTAGCGCTTGTATCCTACTTGTCGAGCGCGAGGACCGTCTGATAGAGCACCTCGGTCCCCAGGGCGATGTCCCGCGCTTCCGTGAACTCCTGGGGGTCGTGGCTGACCCCCCCCTTGCTGCGCAGGAAGATCATGCCGGTGTTCACCTGGGTGGCTATGATCTGAGCATCGTGTCCGGCGCCGCTGGGCAGCTCATGGGCCGGCACCCCCACCCTTCGGCATGATTCGGCGATCACGCCCACGATCTTCCGTGGCAGAACCACCGGCTCGAGTCGCACCATTTCTTTGATCTCGTGCTGCAGGCCATTGTCAGCTGAAATCTTTTCCACAGCCGCCACGATCTCATGCTCCATCTTGTCTCGGGGCTCGCGGTAGATGTCGCGGATGTCGAAGGTCATGAAGACCTCACCTGGGACGGCATTGAAATTGCCGGGCTTCACCTCCATTCGGCCCACCGTGGCCACAGCCGTGGGGGATGCCTCCTTGGCCAGCCGCTGCGCTATGAGCACCAAGTGCGCGGCGGCGACCAGCGCATCCCTGCGCAAGTTCATGGGAGTGGCGCCCGCGTGGTCCGTCTTGCCGACCAGACGAGCGGACATTTGAAGCGGCCCGGCGACGCCGGTCACCACCCCAACGGGATACCCGAGGTCGTCCAGCACCCCTCCCTGCTCGATGTGCATCTCGAGGTAGCAGTCGATCTCTTTGGGATCACGCTTGGCATCGCGGAAGCGATCCGGCTCCACACCCATCGACTTCATCGCCTCGGCCATGCTGATCCCATCACGGTCTCTGCGCTGGAGGACCTCCCCGGTCACCAATCCCATCATGGCGCGGCTTCCCAGGCAGCCGCTTCCCCATCGTGCGCCTTCCTCTTCCACCAGAGCGGCGACCTCCAGGGCATGATTCAGCCCTATCCCGTCCTCCTTCAAAGCCTGAGCTACCTCGATGCCTCCTATGACCCCCACCGTGCCGTCGAATCGTCCGCCATTCAGGACGGTGTCGATGTGAGAGCCTACCATGATCGCCGGCGCCCTTGACTCCTGACCTTCGCGTCGTCCGATCAAGCTTCCAATGGCATCCAGGCGGGTGGCAAGGCCAGCCTCCCTCATCCAATCCGCAACCAGCTTCTGGGCCTCTTTGTATTCCGGAGTGAAGCTCTGTCGGTTGACCCCCCCATTTGGGATCGCACCGATCTGGGTCAGTTGCTGCAGCCTCCGTTCGAGGCGCTCCTGACTTATAGGCAAGCTATACCTCCTATCGACATGAAGGCGGCACAATACGCCGCCTGGCTACAGCTCATACCCGCAGCATTTGACCGGAAATCACGCAGCCCACTGCACTCATCTTGTGGGCATATCCTTGCGCTAGAGATCCTCCTCGGTGGTCACAGAGATGCCGTTTTCCTTCAGAAGCACCGTCGTCACTCCGTCACCCCACCTCTTGACATCGGTAAAGGTCCCGTCGAATATCCAGCCACAGCCGCAAGAGGGACTGCCTGCTTTCAGAATCGCTTCCCTGGCGCCCACCAATTCAGCGATTCTGAGGATTTCCGCTGCACCTTTCAAGTAGGCTTCAGTCGCATCATCGCCGTTCACGGTCACGACTCGTGCCTTCTTGTCCAGGACGTCCTTGCCGGTTCCCTTCTGGATCTCCTGAAGGTCGCGAGGCGTCGTAAGCCCTCCCAGTTGCTCACAGCAGAGCGGGATCGCTTTGCCCTCGGCAACCAGTTGTGTTACTCGTTCATCCTTGAAATTTGAGCCGCTGTAGGTGGTGTTCATGCCTGCCAAGCAGGCGCTCACGATGATCATGCGTCTGTTGCCTCCTGCTCTCGGGTCCTAGCCTCTGCCCCATCAAGAGAAGACGCAGAGGCTGCCTGACCTTGGAAGGTGCGGCATCCCTAATCCGGGGAATCCTGGTCGACAACGCTACCCGGCTGTTCAGGTTGCATGGCCGAACGCCTCATGGCCCTATTGACCAAGCAATTGATAATTTATATTCACCTTTCAATGGACACATCCAGCAGAATAGGTTCCGTACGGTTGAAGGAATCACGAATGCGTGTGCACAGTTCGTCAGGTTCACACACCCGGTGAGCTCTGACGCCAAACGCACGGGCCAGGCCGACGAAATCCACCTCTGGCTCAACAAGGTCCATCCCCAGGTACTTCTGCTGGCCCATCTGGGGTAATTGCATTTTATCCCCAACCACCTTGAGTATCCTGTACTGCGCATTGTTGGCGATGACAAAGGTCACCGGGATGTGGTGGTGCGCCGCGGTCCAGAGCCCCTGAATGCCATAGAGCGCCGACCCATCGCCTAAAAGGGCCATAACTGGCCGATCGGGCCAGGCAAGCTTCACCCCTATCGCGGCGCCCAACCCCCACCCCAACGCCCAGCCGCGATGCGAGAGGCGACCGGTTGGATCTGTCAGTGCGCCTAGTCTCTCCAAGAGGCTGTGGTGTGTGGTAGGAGCTTCTTCCACCACCGCCGCCTCCGGCGGTAGCACGCGACAAACTGCTTCCATGAAGGTAAAGGTCGTCATGGGCCGCTGGTACCGCTGCGCATCCACCTTGGACAGGAGGGTCTCGCGCTCGACCGCTCGCAGTGCGGCGTATGCCTCGCGCCGCTGCGCAGCCACCTGGGCATGGTCGGCAGACTGGATCTCCGACAGGAGCTGGCATAGTTCAGCCAAACCAGCTTTCGGGTCTCCCACTAAGCCGACCTCCACAGGATAGTTCTTCCCTATCTCCCAAGGATCCGCATCCAAATGGATCAGACGAATTCGTTCCGGGATCGGACAGGCTGGTTCATCATAGATATAGAGGCGCAACAGATTCATGCCCACCACCAAGACGATGTCGAAGTCTGCTAAGCTCTGGTGAACATCAGGAGTCCACAATGGCAAGACTCCTGAGTAAAGGGGATGATCGGCGGGCATGGGCAGTCGTCCATGTGCGGATTGCTGTTCGGCTAGCACCGACGCGCCGAGTTGCTCAGCTAGTGCAACCAGCTCAGCAGTTGCATTCGCTTCGGTCACCCGGCTGCCCGCCAAAATAGCAGGATTCCGGGCTTGGGCTAGGAGTTCGGCAGCCTTTTTCAAGGCATCCAAGGGTGGGCGAACGCGCCGATCGGGGACGTGAGGTGCAGCGAGGTTGAGCCCATCAGAGCTCTCGAGCTGGACGTCCACCGGAAGCGACATGAAAACTGGACCAGTAGGTGGGCTGAGAGCCGTTTGAACCGCACGACGTACAGCCGTGGGCACGTCTTCGACGCGCTGGACCTCGACCGACCACTTGGTCCACGGACAAGCGACGCTGACGGTATCTCCCTCTAGCACCGGCTCTCCGAATCGTAATCGTCGATCTTGTTGACCGGCGAGTAGCAGTAGAGGCGTGCCCGCGCAATGGGCGTTATACAACATGCCCATTGCATTGCCTAGTCCGCAGGAAATATGCACACACACCACTCCCAGCTTGCCCGAGGCCATGGCGTAGCCGTCCCCCATGGCTGTGAGGGGCAACTCGTGCAGGCCAAAGATGTACTGAAATCGTGAATCCTTGGCCAAAGCATCGTTCAAGGGTAATTCTGTCGAGCCCGGATTGCCAAAGATATAAGACACGCCAGCGGCAGCGAGGATTTCTAGAAAGGCCTCAATTCCTAACATGCTTGTCCTCCAGATTCATAGGTAGGATGAGTCTATCACAGAGGCATCGTGAACGACACACAGCACCACTATAGCAAGGAACAACTCCCTGGTCAATAGAGAGGATCAGCACGGTCAGGTCTGCTGGGCTTTGTGATGCGAACGGCATGCGTACGCGCATCTGCGCGGCTGATGACCTTGAGTCTACACTATGGTCGGCCCAGGTTGATGGATGCAACTGACTGGAAGCGTTCTGGCGGGTGTTTCTGCTGGTTTCAGTGCATGAGCTCGCGTCAGCGTTGATCTTCACGTTTCTCATAGCATGGAAGGAATTCATGGTCGCCTGGATGCTTGTTCCACGTAGGATGATTCCGTCGGCGCGTGTGGTATAGTGGTATAATGGGGGCGGTCCGGTCGGTCGTTGGAGGGCAAGGCACGGCGGTCGATTCTTCTTCGTCCGCCACGGTTTCAGGTTATAAGTCGCAAAGAGTGAAAAGGGGGAAACAATGTCCATCGCGAAGATCATAGAAGTGCTTGCAGAGGGTGAGAGCTTTGAAGGTGCGGTGGAAGCTGCCGTAAAGGATGCATCCAAGACCGTGCGGAACGTTAAGAATGTCTACGTAGAGAACATCCAGGCCATCGTGGAGGACGACGAGATCGTGAAGTACCGGGTCAAGGCCAAGCTCACCTTCGTGGTTGAGGACTAGTTCTCAAGAGCAGCTGCCTGCCCGCGGGCGACCACGTATTTCTCGCAGGCGCTGCCTCGGCGTAAGCGGGGTTTTGCGTCGGATCGGGTTCTTTCTCCCGCGACCGACCGACCAATCTGGCCGCCAGTGTCTGTCATTGGTAGTTTATAAATGGATACCGCGCGGATGATTGAGTGGATGTGGGAAGCTTATCCCCAACTCCGATGGACTGGATGCTCTGCTTCGAGCATGAATCAGGCGATCTTTTGGAATAGCGCCTGAGCTTTCTGGCGCTTTATAGAGGCAAACTCCCCTTTCGGCACCAAGTTGTCCAACTTTTTTATGTCCCCGGAGTCACATGTGGTCGATGAGGTGAAAATCAGCTACAATGTGCTAACGGATTGCCCTTGATTATGTAAACAAAGCGTGGTGCTGCTCGAGTGAAATTCATTGGCGATAGCGCTGGCGGATATAGCCAGAGGAATCTACGGTTCACCGTGGAGACTGTGGCGCGCTCCCTCGCGATGCTGGCCCTTGCCACGGCCATCGTGTCGTGTTCTTTTCTCGCCGGTTTCAGCAGCAGCTGGACGATCTCCGGGTCCAGGGTGGCATCCGAGCCGGACGTCTTCGCCGTTTTTTGGGAGGCCTGGCGCATCGCCCGCGATGACTTCTACGGCGAGACGCCCACTCCCCGGGAGATGACTTACGCATCCATTCGAGGTATGCTGAGGTCCTTGGACGATCCCTACAGCATCTTCGTCGAGCCGCACATTAACGAGCTGGAGAAAGATACCTACGAGGGAAGCTTCGGGGGAATTGGGGCCTGGATAGGACTGGAAGACGGGCGGCTCGTCATCACGTCAACTTTTCCGGACTCTCCCGCGGCGGAAGCGGGACTGAGGGCTGGCGACATCATATTGGAGGTGGATGGACAAGAGATCGCGCCTGACATGAGCCAAGAAGAGGCGGTAGCCATGGTTCGTGGCCCGATCGGGTCGGAGGTGGAGTTGTTGATCTCCCGCGAGGAGTTCGACCGATCCATGCTTTTCACCCTGATCCGAGAGAAGATCGAGACGCCAACCGTCACCTGGGAGGCGCTCAACGAGCGCATCGGCTATGTGCGCATCACCCTGATGGGTGAACAAACCAGCAAGGAGTTGCTTCGGGCCCTGGACGACCTGGGCGAGCAGGGCGCGCAAGCGATAGTTCTGGACCTTCGCGACAATCCAGGTGGATTGGTAGATTCCGCCATCGATGTGGCCAGTCAGTTCCTCAAGGATGGTGTAGTCCTATATCAAAGGGACAACGACGGTAATGAGCGAGCTTTCAAAGTGCGTGGGGGCGGCTCGGCCGTCGAGATCCCGATGGTGATTCTGGTCAACGGTGGGACCGCCAGTTCCGCAGAGATCGTCGCTGGCGCCATTCGAGATCAGGATCGTGCCATTCTCATCGGGGAGAGGACCTGGGGAAAGGGTTCCGTCCAGAACGTTCACGAACTGAGCGACGGCTCCAGCCTGCACATCACCACGGCTCGTTGGTTTACTCCTCTTCATCATGAGCTGGAAGGGCGAGGTTTGCAGCCGGATATCGAGATAGCTCTCACCGAGGAGGATCGCCAGCTGGATGAAGACCCCCAATTGGACAGAGGCCAGGAATACGTCGAACAGGAGCTCCTGCGAGTGGCTGCGCCCAATCGTTGATGTGATGTAATGAGGCTATGTACAAGCTGAGGAGATTGCAGTGTTAGGGCGCATAGCTCGCCGCGCCGTTGTAGTCCTGCTGACGCTGATCGTTGTCGTCACCTCCTATGGGTCGGGGTTCGCCGCCGACCAGATCCTTCAAGGGTATGGTTTCACTTCGGGCGATCAGACCATCCCCTCCGAGATGGCGTCTGATTTCCCCCTTTACCTCGAGGCTCACGATATCGTGCGACGAGACTATTACGATAAGTCCCGTCTGGACGAGCAAGAAATGGTCTACGGCGCGGCTGATGGAATGATCGACAGCTTGGGAGATCCCCACACCGCCTTCATTCCCCCCTCTCATGCCGCCATCTTGGACAGCGAATTGGAGGGATCTTTCGAGGGCATCGGAGCGACCCTGGAATCGCGAGACGGACGCTTTCTAATCGTGGCGCCGCTGCAAGGTTCGCCCGCGGCGCAGGCCGGGGTCCAGCCAGGAGATCTGGTGATAAAAGTGGATGACCAGCCGGTCGAAGGTCTGGACCTCCTTGAGGTGATAATGCTCATTCGAGGACCGAAAGGCAGCCCCGTTCGGCTCGCCATCCTTCGGGAGGGGGCGGAAGATCCCATCGAAATCGAGATCGTCAGGGCGGCCATAGACTTGCCCACCGTCGACGGCCGCATGTTGGAGGATTCCATCGCTTATCTGCACCCAGTTCAATTCAGCGGACGTTTGATGGATGAAATGAAGCCCCTGATGGAGCGGTTATTGGAGCAGAAGCCGAGAGGATTGATCCTGGATCTGAGAGGAAATCCGGGCGGCTATCTGAAGGTCGCCATCGAGGTGGGAAGCCAGTTCATAGCTGACGGAACGATCTTGTTGGAGAAGGGCAGGAGCGGAACCGCAAAGGAGTACAATGCCATCTCAGGAGGCATGGCGACAGATATTCCCTTGGTCGTCCTCGTCGATCAAGGGAGCGCCAGCGCGTCGGAGATCGTCGCTGGCGCGGTACAGGATCACCGTCGTGGAGTCGTGATTGGCCAGCGAACTTTCGGGAAAGGTTCGGTGCAAGCCGTTCACGAACTGAGCGATGGGTCCAGTCTTCACATCACCACCTCACATTGGCTCACTCCTAACGGGCGCGAGATCGAAGGAGAGGGTTTGACTCCCGACATTCCAGTCGAGCCTCAGGACAAAGCTGGCTTGGAAACTGACGACCTGGCGCTTCAGCGCGCGCTGGAATGGTTCGCCACCCAAGGCACACGCGAAGCGAATCCCAGAACAACACTCGAGTTCGCCTGATGCCAAACGAGGGAACGAGCATGCGTACGGTTGCCACCAATCGCCGGGCGAGGCACGACTATTTCATAGACGATACCTACGAGGCGGGAATAGCGCTCACGGGGACGGAGATCAAGTCGGTGCGCGAGGGGCGGGTCAACCTTCGAGAGGGATATGCCGTCATTCGAGGGGGAGAAGTTTGGTTGATGGACGTGCATATCTCGCCCTATTCTCATGGGGGACGCGAAAACCACGATCCGAAGCGAGCCCGTAAGTTGCTGTTACATCGCTGGGAGATAAATCGGCTGGAGGGCAAGGTCAGAGAGCGGAGCAACACCCTGGTGCCTCTGCGGATCTATCTTCGCGACGGCTTGGCTAAGGTGGAGATCGGGCTGGCACGCGGCAAGAGAGAATACGACAAGCGAGAGACCATCGCCAGGCGCGACGCGGAGCGCGAGATGCGGAGGGGGCTCAAGGGTGAACCTTGAGCTCGATGGCTGAGCCAGAGGCTCTCTCGCTTTAGGGTTGACGCAAGGGAGTTTTGGTGATACACTTGTCCAGGCTATCCGTATTAATAGTGGTAATGCAACCATTCAGCGTGAGCCGCCGATCGGATAAGGAGTGAAGATGGCAACCAAGAACGGGATGATAGGTGATAGTTTGACGTTCGATGACATCCTGCTGGTTCCTGCCCATTCCTCGGTGATGCCGACGGAGGTGGACCTGTCGACCCACTTGACGTCCAACATCAAATTGAATATCCCCCTCGTCTCCGCGGCTATGGACACGGTGACCGAAGGGCGGCTGGCGATCGCTCTAGCTCGCGAAGGCGGCATCGGGATCGTCCATCGAAATCTGAGCGTGGAACGTCAGGCCGAAGAGGTGGACAGGGTAAAACGCTCCGAATCGGGAATGATCGTGGATCCCATCACCCTTCCCCCCAACGATCTGTTATCCACCGCGAACGAGATAATGAGCAGGTATCACATCTCGGGGATACCCATCACCGAAGGCCGGAAACTGGTGGGGATCTTGACCAACCGGGATATCCGGTTCGTCACCGATTTCGATCAGCCCATCCATCAGTTCATGACCAGCGAGGGCCTCATCACCGCGCCCATCGGCACCACCCTCGATGAGGCTAAGGAGATCTTGCAAGCCCATCGCATCGAGAAGTTGCCCCTGGTGGACGAGGATTTCTGCCTGAAGGGGCTGATCACGGTGAAGGATATCCAGAAGAGGGTCGACTTTCCCCAGGCCGCTAAGGATAGTTTGGCCCGTCTCTTGGTCGGAGCAGCGGTCGGAGTCGGGCAGGATCTGAATGCACGCCTGGATGCCTTGATCAAAGCCCAGGTGGACGTGATCGTTCTGGACAGCTCACATGGGCATTCTCAACGGGTGATCGATACGGTCCGGCAGATTCGGCAGCAGCATCCCCATCTGGAACTTGTTGCGGGGAATGTCGCTACTGCCGAGGGCACCGAGGCGCTGATCGAGGCGGGTGCAAGCGCCGTGAAGGTTGGAGTGGGTCCCGGATCGATCTGCACTACCCGGGTTGTGGCGGGCATTGGAGTGCCACAGGCCACGGCTATCCGCGATTGCGCCGACATGGCCAGGAAGCATGGCATTCCCATCATAGCCGATGGAGGAGTCCGCTATTCGGGAGACATCGTTAAAGCCCTGGCGTGTGGCGCATCCACGGTCATGCTTGGAAACCTCCTGGCGGGAGTAGAGGAGAGTCCGGGCGAGTTGATATTGTATAGTGGCAAACGGTTCAAAGAGTACCGGGGCATGGGCTCCATGGAAGCGATGGGGGGGCTGAGCCGAGACCGTTACTTCCAGGAAGGGTTGCCCGATATCGCCAAGGTGGTGCCGGAAGGGGTCGAAGGGCGGGTGCCTTATAGGGGCAACTTGAGCGACGTCGTTTTTCAGATGATTGGCGGCCTCCGTCAAGGTATGGGCTATCTGGGAGCTCCCACCATCGATTCTCTCGGCGATGCGCGGTTCATCCGGATTACCGCGGCGGGGGTGGCCGAAAGCCATCCTCACGACGTGCTTGTGACCAAGGAGGCCCCGAACTACAGGGTTCGGGACGAGCTATAGCCGTCGCTGGGTCATCCAGGATAATTGAGATTCCGGTGAAAGCGGGTTCTCTCCCGACTGATGAGGTTCAAGCCGCTTATCGCGATCTCGATCGGGTTTCGAAATCAGTACCCCCGACACTATGAACCTTTGCTTCCCAGGAGGGGTCATGCTCTATCGAATAGAAGTTTCATCTCGCCCAGATCGCCAGGATAATCGTGGGATACGCCTGCTCAAGGACATCCGTGACTTGGGAATCGAGGGCGCAAGCGACGTTGAGGCAGTGGATCTCTACTTCATCCAGGGAGACCTGGATGCTGGTCAGGTGGAACGGCTGTGTTCCGAGTTGCTGTTCGATTCGATAGTCCAGACCTGCCGCTGGGAAACCATCGAGAGCCTCGAAGAGCAAGAGGATCGACCTCCGGTGCCGACGAGCGGGCGCTGGGAAATCGAGGTCAGCTATCGCCCTGGGGTGACCGATTCCACCGCTGCCAGCCTGCTGGACGGCGCCAAGGTGATAGGGATCGAGGAAATAGCTCGCGCCAAGAGCGGAAATCGATTCATCTTGCAGGGCCAGCTCTCCTATGAGGACGCCGTCCGCATCGCCGAGTCGCTTCTTTGCAACTCCTTGATCCAGTATTATTCCTTCCAGCCAATAATACCTCGGTTCGAGGAGATGCCTGGCTCTGATACGCCGCTGGTGGAGCTGATAGATCTGTCCGAAGCGTCGGATGCTGAGCTGCAAGAACTCAGCCGCGAGAGGATCCTGTCCTTGAATCCTGAGGAAATGCGGACGATCAAGGACTACTTCCGCAGGGAGGGCCGTCCCGCCACCGATGTGGAGATGGATTGTCTGGCACAGACCTGGTCGGAGCATTCTGGCCACAAGACCTTCAAAGGGTCGATCGATTATGAGGAAGTCTGCGATGGCGAGACTCGGTGTGAGCGGATAGATGGTTTGCTGAAGACCTACATTCGCGCTGTCACCGAGACCCTGAAAAAGCCTTGGGTCTTATCATCGTTCCGGGATAACGCTGGGATTATCGATTTCGATGAGGGGTTTGAGATTTCTTTCAAGGTGGAGACCCACAACCACCCTTCCGCTTTGGAGCCGTTCGGCGGTGCCAACACCGGGGTAGGCGGCGTGGTTCGAGACATAATAGGGGTCTCGGCTAAGCCCATCGCTAACACCGACGTGCTCTGTTTCGGCCCGTCAGATACGGACTTCAGCGAGTTGCCCCAGGGCGTATTGCATCCCAAGCGTATCTTCTCGGGCGTGGTGGCGGGGATAGAGGACTACGGCAATAAGATGGGAATACCCACCGTGAATGGAGCGATTCTCTTCGATCCGGGTTACGTTGCGAACCCGCTAGTTTACTGCGGCTGTGTGGGCATCGCCCCTAAAGGGCGCCATCGAACCGAGCCCAAGGTGGGCGATAAGATCCTTCTGGTGGGCGGTAGGACGGGCCGGGACGGTTTGCGGGGAGCCACCTTCTCCTCGGTGGAGCTCACCGACGAGACTGGGATCAAGGTGGGCACCGCTGTCCAGATAGGGAACCCCATCGAGGAGAAGAAGCTCTTGGAAGGAGTCCTCAAGGCGCGAGATGAGGGGCTGTACAATGCCATCACCGATTGCGGAGGGGGTGGCCTTTCCTCGGCTGTGGCGGAGATGGGCGCGGAGTTGGGAGTGGAGGTTTGGCTAGACAGGGTTCCTCTGAAGTATGCTGGCCTGAAGCCTTGGGAGATATGGCTCTCCGAGGCCCAGGAGCGCATGATCCTGGGCGTGCCCGACGAGAAGTTGGAGCGGGCCCGGAAGGTCTTTGCCCACCTGGATGTGGAGGCCACGGTGATCGGACAGTTCACCGGGGATGGTCGTCTGCGACTGATATATGGGCAGGAGAAGGTGGCAGACCTCTCGATGGATTTCCTGCATCGCGGGATTCCACTTCGGCGTTTGGTCGCTCGCTGGCAGTCGAAGCATCATCCGGAGCCAGATGGTGACCCTCCAGCCGATCTGACACCCGTTTTGATGCGAGTCCTGTCCAGCCCGAACGTGGCCAGCAAGGAATCGGTGATCCGCAGGTACGATCATGAGGTTCAGGGAGCCACCTTCTTGAAACCACTGGTGGGTGAAGAGAACGACGGCCCATCCGATGCGGCGGTTTTGAAGCCGTTGGAAATCCCTTCCTGGCGAGGAATCGCCGTTGGATGCGGGATCAATCCTCGCTATGGCCTCATCGATCCTTACTACATGGCGCTGTCAGCGGTGGATGAGGCGGTTCGGAATGTGGTGGCGGTGGGCGCTGACCCGGAGAGAATCGCCATCCTGGACAACTTCTGCTGGGGGAATCCGGATCTGCCGGATCGCCTGGGGGATCTAGTTCGAGCTTGCAAGGGCTGTTATGATGCCGCACTCGAACTGGGCACCCCATTCATCTCGGGCAAGGACAGCCTCTACAACGAGTACTGGGATAGCACCGCGGGCAGGAAGATCCCCATCCCTCCCACGCTGCTCATCTCAGCCATGGCCATCGTGCCCGACGTACGACAAGCGGTCACCATGGATTTGAAGGAGGCAGGCAATCTGCTCTACATCCTGGGCGCCACAGGTCCGGAGATGGGCGGGTCGCACTATTATCGGGAGCGGGGTGCCACCGGGAGCCGGGTGCCGCAAGGTTTGAGCGACGTTCGTCTCCTGAAGGGGCTGCACGAGGCGATCACCGGCGGGCTGGTGCGATCATGCCACGATTGCTCCGAAGGAGGAATCGGTGTGGCTGCCGCCGAGATGGCATTCGCAGGGTCGGTGGGACTCGATCTCGATCTTCGTCACGTGGTGCTCTCCGAGCCGATCGAAGCGTCGGATCTGGCGCTGTTCTCCGAGTCGAATGGGAGGTTCCTGGTGGAGGTCGCCCCTGCTCACAGAGATGCTTTCGAGGAGATCATGGGAGACTCCGCCTGGAATGTGGTCGGCCAGACCGTTGGGCGCCCCGATCTGCGGATAACGGGTTTGGAGGGAAAGCTGGCGGTCTCAGCTTCCCTTCGGGAGCTGAGACATGCTTGGCAAGGCGGGCTGGGCGTGCAGTGACGTCGTAGAAGGATGACCAGGGGAGCTCATAATGTCGAGAAAGCCGAGAGTCATAGTTCTGCAAGCGAGCGGATCGAACTGCGACCGGGAAGCTGCCGCGGCCTGGGCATACGCAGGAGCATCGCCGGAGCTGGTGCACATAAATGAGTTGTTCCGAGGCGAGAAACACCTGGAAGACTATCAGATCCTGAACATCCCAGGCGGATTCACTTACGGGGACGATCTGGGCGCTGGCCGCCTGCTGGCGAACGATCTGCGCTACAGGCTCCGCGATGAGGTGGATAGGTTCATCCAGGGCGACAAGTTGGTCCTGGGAATCTGCAATGGATTTCAGGTACTGGTGAAGGGCGGGCTCCTGACTGACGCCACCTTGCACGTCAACGATTCCGGGCACTTAGAGTGCAGGTGGATTCACCTGAAAAATGTTAACCGGGGCTCCTCTCCATGGGTTCGTGGCATCGAGACCGTCTTGCATCTGCCTGTGGCACACGGGGAGGGGAAGTTCGTCCCCAAAGACGAAGAATCCCTGGCGAAGCTGGAGCGGGAAGATCGAATCGTTTTCAAGTATGTGGACGCCGAGGGGAATCCTGCTGACTATCCTGGCAATCCCGCCGGGTCGATAGCCAATATCGCAGGCGTCTGTGACCAAACCGGCAGGATACTCGGCCTGATGCCTCATCCTGAGCGACACTTCCTTCCATTTCAGCACCCCCGATGGACCAGGAGAGGGACTCAGGCGGAAGGAGAGGGCCTAAAATTGTTCCGGAATGCGCTGGAATATCTGGGCCTAGGCTGAAGAGCGTGCCTGGGACGGTCGTTGAAGTAGCGGAACCTCGGCTACGGAAACGGTCCGACCGATGTGCTATATTTCAAGTGAGGAAGGGTTGACACATGGACACGAAAGAGATCAGAGCTTATCTGCCTTATACCTTTGAGGGCATCGATTTGCCCCAACTGGGTCCCAAGTCTCAAGGAAAGGTGAGGGACTACTACACGGTTGATGGCAAGCGGATCCTGATCACCACAGATCGCATCTCGGCCTTTGACCGGGTTTTGGGCAAGATTCCCCTCAAGGGGCAAGTGTTGAACCAATTGAGCATCTACTGGTTCTCAAAGACCGAGGACATAGTGCCCAATCACGTGGTGGAGGTTCCGGACCCCAACGTCATGATCGCCAACGAGTGCGTTCCTTATCCAGTCGAGGTGGTGGTAAGAGGCTACATCACCGGAGTCACATCCACTTCCCTGTGGACCCACTACGAGAAAGGCGAGCGCATCCTCTATGGCCTGCGGCTGCCGGAGGGACTGAGGAAGAGCGAGAGACTGCCTCAACCCATAATCACCCCGACCACCAGAGGCACGGGACCGGGTGGTGCCGATGAACGGATCACGCATGACGAGATCCTGGCTCGCAACCTGGTGCCACGATCCGCTTACGAGGAGATCGAAGAGGCGGCGTTGGCTCTGTTCCAGCGCGGAACCGATATCTGCCGGGAAGCTGGGTTGATCCTGGTGGACACCAAGTACGAGTTCGGCCATCTGGACGATCGGCTCACCCTCATCGATGAAATTCACACCCCAGACTCCAGCCGTTTCTGGACAGCGGACACCTACATAGACCGCTTCGAGGCGGGGTTGGAGCCC
>SDBT01004838.1_pt1 | contig 22773 bp, 24 predicted proteins | sample 2277101 | NCBI WGS metagenome assembly SDBT01 (sample SAMN10404973, study PRJNA504765) | marine sediment metagenome | isolation source: marine sediment core GS10_PC15, 103 cmbsf | place: Arctic Ocean: Southern Knipovich Ridge | collected 2010 | reverse complement strand
CAATAAATAGTTATATTGCAGGTCTTGGTGGAATGGACATCACTATAAAGCATTTTGAAAAAGTTTTCAAAGATTTGGAACAAGGAAAGCAAAAAGGAGAGTGGCTTTTTTGACCGCAAGAATGATTAAAGGATTGCCTTACGCAGAATACTTTGTTTCAGGTCACAGAGCATGCGCAGGCTGCGGAGAAGCATTGATGATAAGGCATGTTGTAAAAGCAGCAGGACCAAATACTATTGCGGTAATGGCAACAGGCTGCATGGAAGTTGTTTCAACTCCTTATCCTCAAACAAGTTGGGCAATTCCCTGGATTCATGGTGCCTTTGAAAACAATTCGGCAATTGCTTCAGGCATTGACGCCGCATTAAAAAAGCAGGGAAAAAGGGATAAAACAAATTTGCTTGTTTTTGGAGGGGATGGCGCAAGTTTTGACATAGGCTTTGGTGCTTTAAGCGGAGCGCTTGAAAGAGGCCACAAGTTTACTTACATTTGTACTGATAACGAAGCTTATATGAATACAGGAATTCAACGAAGTGGCGGAACCCCAATGTTTGCAAGTACCACTACCAGTCCTGCAGGCTCAAAGGTTGATGGTAAACAGGAACCAAAAAAGCCATTGCCCTTTATTGTTGCTTCTCATGGCATAAAATATGTTGCAACAGTCAGCCCGACAAACATTTTGGATTTGCATAAAAAAGTAAAAAAGGCTTTGGCAACACCACATGCTTCCTACATTCACGCTTATTCAGTTTGTCCTGTTGGCTGGTATACCAAAGCAGAGGCAACAATTGAAATTGCAAAGCTTGCGGTAAACACAAGGGTTTTTCCATTGTATGAAATAGAAGACGGAGTCCTTACATTTACTCAAAAGATTGAAAAAGAAAAAGCAACACCTGTACTGGATTATCTCAAGGTTCAGGGTCGCTTTAAGCACTTGAAGCCAGAGCATGTTAAAAAGATTCAGGAATATGTTGACGCAAGATATGATTTCCTTGTCGGAATAGAAGGCAAGAAAGCATTTGACTGTTTGTTCTAGGTTTTATTTTTCCTACCTTTTTCTAGGATGTAATTAATCGCAGGCTGTGAAACATTAAACCTTTCGGCAATTTTTTCTTGGCTCATATTTTTTTCTGTTCTCAGTCTTATAATTTCCTTTATTTGTTCTTCTGAAAGTCTTTTACCTCTTTTTCCTTTTGGTCCCGTTTTCAGCTTATACTTTCTTTCAATGCCAAACTTGCTCACAATTCTTCTAACCTGCCTTTCAGAGATTCCTGCTCTTTCTGCAATCTCTGCCATTGATGCATTTGTATAACCAATACCCTTTGAGACAATTCTTTCAGCTCTTATAGCTTTTGCTCTGGCAGCTGTTGCTTTTTTTGTAGCAGATGGATGCCTGAGAAGCTGACTAACCCCTCTTTCACTAAGTCCAAGCTGTGAAGCAATCCAGGGTTTTTTCTTTCCCAATTTAAAAGCTGTTTGAGCAAACCTTTTCCTGTGAGCAGGACCCTTTCTTACAATCCGTTTAGTCATAAGTATATTTGAATTCCAATCTATAAAATTGTTTTCTATGGAGTCAAAATCTGTTCTTGTGCAAAACATCATCCAAACTTCTTTTTGGAACGTGCAGTTCGTTTTTTTCATCAACCCAGTAATCCAGATTTTTTGTTGCCTTTTCCACAACAGGTTTTTCTGCAGGAAAGCCTAATGCAATAACAAGCGGAATATTAAACGAGTTTGGAATTCCAAGAATGCCTTTAATGCGTTCCCTTTCAATTGCTCCCTGAATGCAACTGCCAACTTCTTTCTCCCCTGCGGTTAAAACAATTGCTTCTACTGCAATGCCAACATCCATTCCAATATATTTTTCATCAGATTTTTCTTTATTTGCAAGAATTACAATGAATGCTTTTGGTTCCTCTCCCTCAATCCTGCCTTTCTGCTTTACAACCCCGCCAAAGTAAACAGCTTCATTCATTCTTTGCACTTGCTCCTTGTCGTTTACAATTACAAATTCAAGTGGCTGGCTATTTCTTGCAGTCGAGCTTAATCTTGCAGCATTAACGCATTTTTTAAGCAGTGAAAATGGAACAGGTTTCATCTGAAATCTTCTAATAGTACGCTTTTTCAGAATATCAGAATATGTGCCCATAGTATATTCTTTTATAAGTAAAAGTTAATAATTTAATGAATTGTTTATTATTGGAGGTAATTATTATGACTGATAAGGAAAAAGAAAAAGAGGAAGAAGAGGAAGAAATTGAAGACGACCTTGAAGATGAGGAAGTTGACGATAAACAAACAGATGGAAACGAAGGTGTGGATGATAGCAATGTTGGAAAAGATGAAAAGGTAGTTGAAGAACAACAGGACAAGGATATTGCTGAAAAGGATACTGAAGATATTTATAATAAAGAAGATGCTAAAGAACAGCTTGCAGAGGACGAAATTACCCCAGCCGAAGCAGGATTTATGGAAGGGTATGAAAACTCAGAAGAAGGAATTTGCAGTACCTGTGGCAAGTCAATAGACCCAGAAAAAACTGTTGAAAAAGAGGTTAATGGAAAAATGTTTACCTTTTGCAGTGACAAATGTGCAGATTACTTTGAAAGAAGAAAAGCAGGGCTTCGCTGAATCAATTAAGCGTTTGTTTTGTATTGTTTTTCAAGAATATTAATAACATTGCTTTTGAATTTTTTTGCATGCTGTCTTGGAATGCTTCCTGCTGCAGCAGGAGCATGACCGCCTGCATTGCTGTCTGAAATTCCCTTAATGGCTTCTACAAGCAAATCATTTACTTTTACTTTGCAATCCTGTCTTCTTGCACTAAATCTTAATCTGCCTCTTGGAATGAGTTGCAAAAGTATAATTGTTTTGTGCGGGCGCATTTCGCTTATTTCATTTATCACATAGCTTTTGATGCTTTCATATTTTGCCCTTATTGCGTAAAAATAAAGTTCAATTTCTGGAAACCGTTCAGCTTTTTCATCAAAGCCTTCAACAAGCGAATCCTTTTCTTTCTTGAACTCTTTAAGATGTTTGTGGAATTTGCTTTCGAGTACATCTGCAGGGTGTTTTGTATTATAAAATTCCCAATACAATTCTGGAATTTTTTTGTTTGCAATAACTTCAACTGACGCAATCAAATCAATAAATCTGTAAAGCCAGGTCATTGAAACATTTCTTTTTTTAATAGTTTTTTTCACAAATGGCTGCCATGCATCAAGACTCATGTCGCCCAAAATTCCAACGCATGCAATCCAGTCAAGGTCTGAAATATCAGTAACCCTGCTGAATAAGTCAAAAGCAAACTTGCTTGCCACATAAGTGCTTGGTTCTTTTTTTGTAAAAAACTTAGCTTTTAAGAAAACGGTTTTTTTGCTATTCAAATCTTTGTACATTTTATGGTGGTCAATAACAAGGCATTTTTCAAAAGGACAGGTTTCAGCCAAACTATTTTCCATGCCGTCAATTCCAAGGTCTACAATAATTAGCGTGTTGGTTTTTTTCTTTTTTATCAAGTCTAATGCATTTTTTTCCTGAGCATAATTGCCATATTCATAAGGTAATACAATAACTGGTTTGTTTCCTGTAAGTCTTTCAACAGCTTTTCCTGCAATTAAAGCAGAGCACAAGCCGTCAGCATCACTATGATGGATAATGGCTATTTTGTCGTTTTTTGAAAGTCCTGTACAAAATTCCTTAAATTTCTTTTCAAGCTCTGTTTTGCTCACCATACTCATGCTAATATCGTGATGCAAAAATTTAATAATGAGAATCAATCTAATATTGCAAGATACTAAGGGGGCGGTGGACAAAATGGGTTACGAACATGAAAATAGCAGAGGGCAAAAATATTATTTACATAATCGAGGAAAACTTTTTTTCTTTAGTAAGAAAATTGAGGATGGCATTGAGTTTCCGGAAGGTTTTATAGTTATTGAAAACCAGCGTACAGGTCTTCCAATGCTAAAAAGAAAATAATTACAATTTGAATTGATGTTTTTATGAAATATAATACAAAACGATTGAGCAAAGAAGTTGCCTACTATAAAAAAGCACTTTCAAAAAAGCTTGGCAAGGGCAAAATATGTCTTATTGAATTAAGGATTGAAAATGAAAAAGCTTTTTTTTCACTTGCTCCCTTAAGCAGAGCAATTGATTTGCTTGGAGCAGACGCGAGTGTTTTTGTTACGCAAAAAGAAAGCAAGATGTTAAAGACATTGAATAAAACATGGAGTCTTTACAGGGTGCTTAAGAAGGGGACAATAAATAAGGAAACAAAAGCGCTTGATGGTTTTATCAAAAGTGTTGAAAAAAAGACTAAAAGCAAATATTTCTCAAAACTCTTCAAAGAACCAGACTTATACATAACTGCTGGGCCTGATGGCTTTATTGTTAATGGAAAAAAACTTTCCTTTAAAACAGGGTGGAGGAAAAAAAGACTTTGGAAAGAACTTTTACAAACTGCCGGAAAAATTCTTGTGCAAGGTTATGGTGCAAAAAAGAGCGAACGTGTTTCAGTTGGTTTTGAGCTCTTGCCAACGGCAAAAAATCTGAAGTTACCATTAGATGATTACCTTGACAATTTTTCAATTGCCTATTCTTTTGCATTAAAGGCTGCAAAGCTTTGTAAGAGTGTTTCTCTTGGTTCTGAAACTTCAAGAAAGAGTCCGCTTGAGCCCTTGGAAAGAATTGGTGATCTTTCGGCAACAATTGTTGGCTGTGAATATGAGAAAAAAATTAATGAGCCATGGTTTAAGGCATTTAAAAAACTCAGTCCGTTTATTGGAACAGACAAGCTCAAAAAAACAAACATTTCTTTTGCGGTTACTGGGCAGGGTTATGGCGGAAAACATTTCTTTGGAATGAAAATTGGTTATCCTACTCCTAACAAAAAAGCAAGATGGCAAAGTCCTGGTGCAATGTTTTTAAAGCCATGGTGGTATGAGCAAACAAGAATTGACCCAAGGCCTGCAAAAAGAAGGCTTGCAATTACAAGTACTTTGCCGTTGGAAAATTATGTCAGGACTTGCAACATAAACTTTTTTACTTTAAGAAAAAGAGATGAAAAAATTAGAGCTGAACTTAAGAAATGTGTTAAGATTTTTGCTGTTGGAAATAAATTAAAGCAAGGGCAAACAAATCTTGAGCTTGACACAATGCATTTGTATTCCGGAAAAAGTCCAATTCTTTGTTCTGACATTGAAGTAAATCCGAAAGTTCCGCACGAAGCTAAAAAATGTTTTAAGATGAAAGAAGCCGGAAGATATGGAAATTTTCCCGGAGGCGAAGTCTTTTTTACTCCGCACAAGATGGATGGGACTTTTGTCGGTGATGTGGTAATAAGCATTGATAAAAGCTATGTCATTCCAAACAATGATCCAATGGTTGTTTCAATAAAGAACGGGCATTACAAGCTTCTAAAAGCAAGCAAGTTAATTGGTAATGCATTTAGGACTAGGAAAAAGGAAAGCAAAAAAACAATTGATCTTTTTGAAAAAAACAAGAGCATGCCTGCAAAAGCAATTAAAAGTCTTAGGGCGAATTTTGATCGGGTTGGGGAATTTGCTGTAAATACCAATCCAAAGGCAAGGCTGTCAAGGTATCTTATTGAAACAGAAAAGCTTGCCGGAATGATGCATATTGCTTTGGGTTCTGGTTATGAACCTGGACGGGAAACAACCTATCATTGTGATATTGTGATTAATGTGCCAAGGCAAAAGATTGATTTGTGGGGCATTGATGCCAAGGGAAAAGAGCATTGGGTAATAAGAAAAGGAAAATTTGTAGTATGAATGTAATAGGAAAGTTTGTTGTATGAATGAGCTTGTCAAAAGAAGAAATTATTTCTTTGGATTGACTGGTGCAGATGCTGCTTTGTTCAAAACAAGTGACTTGTTGCAGGATTCTACCGTAAGCTATTTTTCCGGTTTGCCAAAACAATTTCTTGCAAACAATCTTCTTATACTAAAGCCAACAGGAAAGCCCTTGCTGATAAAATCACTTCTTGAGCCGAAAATTTCAGTGCCTGGTGTGCTTGTGAAAAACATTGACAAAAAGAAACAGCTTGAAGGAATTTTAAAAAAAGAGTTAAAAGGTGTGAAAAAAATTGCTTTGAATAAACTATTGCATACTTCTTTTTCTTTAAAGGCTTTGAAAAAGTTTACTGGCAAAAAAAAGCTTATTGATGCATCAAAACAGCTTGGCAAAATGAGGTCTGTTAAATCTTCTGAAGAAATTGAAAAAATTTCAAAAGCCTGTAAAATTGTAGAGTCGGTTGCTGAAAGTGTTGAAGGGATTTTTACAAAAGGAATGACTGAAAAAAGACTTGGTTTGGAAATTGAGGCAATGCTGCGTGAAAAAGGTGACAATATACTTCCCTTTCCGCCAATTGTTGCATCAGGAAAGAATGCAACAGCACCGCATAGCATTCCTTCAACAAAAAGAATAACATCTGGTTTGTTAATGCTTGATTTTGGTGCCTGCTTTAAGGGTTATTGCAGTGATATCACTCGTGTTTTCAGTGTAGGCAGGCCAAGCAAAAAACAACAGCAGCTTTATGCAAATGTTTTTGCTACAAAGCAGTTTTCGCAAAGCCAAATAAAAGAAGGAGCAATTTCAGGCAAAATTTTTGACAATGCTGCAAGCTTTTTGAAAAAAGAAACAGGCTTTCAGTTAATTCACGGACTTGGTCATGGTCTTGGTCTGGATACACATGACTTTCCAGTCGGATTTTTATCAGGGAACACCGGAAAATTGCAAAAGAACATGGTTTTGACAGTAGAGCCTGGCATTTATGGTAAATTTGGTGGCATTAGAATAGAGGATGATGTTGTTGTAACAAAGAAAGGATGCAGACCTTTAACTAAGGCGCCAGCAGAACTCTTACTGCTTTAATTCATTCCATAAAAGTATTTGGTAACAGAGCATTGCAGCAATTGCCTGGCTTTTTCCAAACTTGTCAGGAATTACTTCTGCCAAACTGAAGCCGATTATTTCTTTCTTTTGACAAATTTTGTAAATCAAATCTCTTAAATTTTCTAAAGTCAGTCCAAAAGGAGTTGGTACTCCTGTTTCAATTCCTTGCCTTAGGTCAATACAGTCAATGTCAATATTTAGCCAAACCTTTTCTGATTTAATTGTGTCAATAATTGCTTTTGTCTGTTTTTGTATTTCATTTTTTTCAAAAAGCATATTTTCTTTTTTCATCCATTTTGAAAATTCCTGCTTTTCATAAAATTCTTTGGGCATTGAAGGACAGTAAAAGATTTTGCCTGCAAGATCTTGTTCTGAAACAAATTTCATTTCTTCTTCGTTAATCAAATCTCTTGCTCCGACCCAAACCTGTTCAAATTCTTTGTCAAAAATTCTATGTGCAACTGCAGCATGGCTTTCTTTTTTTCCCTGCCATTCCTCTCTTAGATCAAGGTGTGCGTCAAAGTTCACAAAGCAAGTGTCTTTTGGCACTGCTTCCAGTAGACCGTTTACTATACTGTGGTCTCCCCCAAGGAGTACAAAGAACTTTCCTGCTTCCAATGTCTTTTTTGCAAAGCTTTCTGTTTTCTCAATCATTTCTTTTACATCTTTTGGTTCTATTATTCCAAAATCGTGTATTGCAGTTTCCAATGTTTTGCCTGTCATTGGATTTTCTATATCCATTTGAAGCGAAGCAGTCATTATTGCTTTAGGTGCTTCTGCTGCTCCCCTGCCATAGCTTGCATTTCCGTCAAATGCCACTCCCAGAACAGCGGCGTCACAATCCTCAAAGCTTGGATTTCCTTCAATAAAAAATAAGGTATTTGTCTTTTTCATGCACTAATTTCTTTTCAGGAGCTTCTTTAAAGACTTGCTTTTATTCATAAAAGCAGAAATAGATTTGATTTATTTCATTGTCATATCCTGTTGTAATTGTATACTCTTTTTCAATTATGTCTGTTGCAAGTACCAGGTTGTGCTCGTCAAGTACTCCGCATTTTTCTGGAGAAATCTGAATTCCCTGTGCAACCTGCTTGGCTTCAAGAGCGCCTACTGCTACAGTCAACCCTGTTTGTTGTACTGCAAGCATTACTGTCCATCCAAGTAAAAAAATCAGCAAAAGTCCAAGAATCATATCACTTACTTGCATGCAAAAATAAGGACGTGCAACTATTTAAATGTTTTTTATTGGTTTCGCTTTAAATTCCAATATATGGAAAAGGCAATGAAGGAATTGTTTGAAGCAATGGTTTTGAACAGAAAAAAATGCCCTTGGGCTCAGGGTCGAACAATGAAACAGCATATTCTTGAGCTTGAAAGCGAGGTCAAAGAATTAAAGGAAGGCATTGAGGCAAATGATGTTGAAAACATTAAAGAAGAGCTTGGAGACGTTTTCTGGGACGCTGTTTTTATTGGAGTTCTTGCAGAGGAAAAAGGACTTTTTACCATGAAAGAAATGTTTGAAGAAGCTAATAGAAAATTTAAGGGTCGAAAGCCGTGGGTTTTTGGAAATGAAAAGGTTGCATCTGCAGAGGAAGCAGTCAAGCGATGGAACGAAATAAAGATTGAAGAAAAAAAGGCAAAAAGCCAGCGGTAACAGTTACTTGTAGTTTGAAACTTTGGCGGAAATTTCAAAAAATTCCTTTTTCTTAATAGAAATTATTTTTTCGCTTGGTTGAACAACCTCTTTTATGCCGGAAAAAATACTAAAAGCGAGACTGCCTGATCCACAAGCAGTTTCTTTTACAAAAGAATTAACACCAATCACATAAACATAGGGGGTTATTTTGTTTTTGGAATAGATAATTCCGCCAAAGGCAGGCAGGTTGTATTTTTTGCATAAATCCAAAAGTTCTTGCTTTTTTATTCTGGATTTATCTTTTGCGTCATATAAAACAAATCCGATTCCGCCAAGTAAAACAATATTTTTTTCTTTTTTGAATATTGGCGGAATTTGTATAGTTGTTGAATCTTTTTTGTTTGAATAATGAATTTGATTTTTCAAACCACTTGTAATTAATTTTCCGGTTTCATCCAAGGTAGAAGCAAATGCTAAAGTTGCGTTGATGCAAAGTTCTCCACCCATCATAGTTAACTTAGGTGGCGTTGTTTTTGTGGAAACGAAACCAACTTGCTCAACTTCTTTTAATTGCTTTTTTGATATTTTGTTTCTATTCGCAACAGGGCAATCGTAAACTAACGCGGTTGAGTTTCCGTTCGCTATAAGGAATTTTTTAACGTTCATAATTATGATAAAACTTGCTGATTTTATAAGGTTTACTTTTATCCGAAAAGTTGGTTTAACTGATTCCGACTTTTTTGAATATCCAGACTTTTGGGAAATCTATTGCCAAAACAGTTACTGTGCAAATTATTAGTGTAGCGAAAACTAATGCTGTTGAAATTGGCGTAATGATTATTCCATATATGCTTAGTGGAATGAATACGATTATTGCAACTGCCATGCTAATTGAAACAACTTTGGCAGACCAGGAATTCCAGAAATGGTTTCTTTCTCTTATAATAATTATAGCAAACTGTGCAGTAAATACAAGTGAGAGAAGTATTAGTGTTCTGATTTGCTCAAAGCTGAGCTTAAGGTAGTTGGCTCCCCAAATAAGCAGGGCTAATTCAATTAAAAAGAATAATATTCCAAGAACTGCTGCTGCAATCGTAAGGTTTTTTACATTCCAGTTGTTTGGATTTTTTGTACTTCTGGCATTGTCTACTGCAAGCGACATTGACATAAAGTCGGTCATGATTAAAAGAATCATAAGTCCTGGTATTACAACAATAACGTCCTGAAACCAAAAAAATCCAACTGCAAGAATAAGCATGAATTGAATTGCGAGTGTAATTTTTTTCAGAGTCCATGTAAGCATTCTTTGATAGATCCGTCTGCTTGTTCTGATTCCTTCAAGGATAACGTTTATTCCTGATTCTGTTAAAACCATTCCTGCTGCTGCTTTGGCAACATCTGTTGCATTGCTGACTGCAATTCCTAATTCAGCCTGCTTTAATGCAGGTGCATCATTTACTCCGTCTCCTGTCATTCCAACTGTTTTGCCTGTTGATTGTAAATGTTTGACAACCCAGTACTTGTCTTCCGGAAGAATTTCAGCAATTCCATCGCAGTCCTCAGCTGCCTTGCCCTGTTCGCTTTCAGGAAGCTTTTTGATTTCAGAAATTCTGACAATTTTGTCTCCAATTCCTGCCTGTCTTGCCATTTCTCTGGCAACCGCGATATTGTCTCCTGTAAGCATCATTGGCTTTATGCCTGCTTCCTTTAAGGCGGCAATTGTTTCCTTGGTGTCAGGTCTTAGAGGGTTGCTTAATGCAAGCAGTCCTGCAATGGTAAACTTATCCTTTCCTTCAGATTTTCCTACTGCAAGAACACGGTTGCCTTTTTTAGAAAGCTCTTCAACCTTTGCAGTAACCTCATCTTTTTCCTTTTTGTCCATTGAAGTGCAAAGCGCAAGCAGTGTCTGTGTTGCGCCTTTTACTGCTATAAATTGCTTGTTTTCGAATTCTACTGTTGCCTCTGCTTTTTTTGTTGTAGGTTCAAACGGCGTGTATGAAACCTGTTTGTATCCTGACAGGTCTGTTTTGTTCTTTTTTGCATATGCTAAAACAGTACTGTCTATTGGGTCCTTTCCCTCAGCACCTGATGCAAGTGCTGCCAGTGAAATAAGTTCGTTTTTTTCAAACCCTGCAAATGGAATGTCTTCGCTGATTTCAAGATCGTTTATTGTTATTGTGCCTGTTTTGTCAAGGCAGAGTATTTCTACCGATGCTGCGTTTTCAATTGATTCAAGCTTGGTTACAAGGATCCCGTGTTTTGAAAGGTTTGTTGCACCCTTTGCCTGTGATATTGTAAACATCACTGGTAACGCTACTGGAATGCCGCCTGCAATGAAAAGTACTGCAAAAATAAGTATTGTAACTAGTGGTGTGTTAATAAAAAGCGCATAGATTAGGATGATTGCAAACAGAATGGATCCGGCATAGATTAGATTTTTTGAAACATTGAACATTATTGCTTCTTGTTTTGATTCAGGTTTGGCTATGTTTACTAGTTCAACAGTTTTTCCGATTGCTGTATGCTTGCCTGTGTTTACAACAATGCATTTTGCTTCGCCTCTTTTTATTGTTGAGCCTGTCAGGAGAACATCTGATTCCTTTAGCTCCACAGGCATGGACTCGCCTGTAATTGCCGCCTGGTCTGCTGAAATCTTTCCGCTTATGATTTTTGCATCTGCTGGAACAACGTCTCCAAGACCCATGAGTATTAGGTCTCCTGGCATAAGTTCCCTTGCATCTTTTGTTACCCAGTTTCCGTCCCTCATTATTTTTGTTTTTATAGTAAGCTTGTGCTTAAGCAACTCTAATGCTTTTTGTGAATCATGTTCGTTGTAAAATCCAATAACTACATTGGCTACTAAGATTGCGGCAAGCATTATTCCATCAAGCCAGTCACCTATAATAATGCAGATTAGTACTGCAATTTCAAGAAACCATGGGATTGGTCCCCAAAACCATGAAAGGAAAGCAATCAAAGAGCTTTTCTTTTCCTGTTCAACCTCGTTGAAGCCAAATTCCTTTACCTTGTTTGCTGCATCTGCTTCAGAAAGTCCTTTTTCGCTTGTTTTAAGAAATTCAAACACGGCTTTGATATCCATTTTCTTGAATTCATCAGTTGTTTTGAATTGTGTAGTTGTCTTGACCTGTTCAGATGTCTTAGTTTTCATAATCTATTAAAAGTATTAATTAAGTCAATAATAAGCCTTTCGCCCAAGCTGGATTTTGTATAAAACACTTAAAACAATTTCGCACGCCATTTTTTATCATGAAGCTTGAGCAGGCTCATAAAGAGATAAAGGAAGCCATCAGCAGAAAGGATTTGTTAATGGTTGTTGGAGATTGCTATGTTGAATACTGGGGCAGGGCTGCAAGCAAACTTCCTCGTGGCAAGAGATTGCTTTTGATTAAGGGTGATAATTCAATCGCAATTCATCAAAACAGGCTTTTAAGGCCGACTAATTATATGATGGGTACAAGAATGGGCTGTGAGTTGAAGGATGGTGCCCTTGTGCTTACTGCGAGAAAGGTAAAACCAAAGGAAACCCTTACAGTAATTCTTTATTCAGTTGAAGGAATTCATTGTTATCCAATGAAAGAACAGGCTGACCTTCGCTTGTTTGGTTCGGAGCGAGAATTAAGTGATGAGCTAATGCAGGATTTGAGTTTTTTGGAGCCTGGTTTAAAGCCGCTGAATAAGGAAGAGGTTTTTAGAAAAGGAGTGGTTGACATAATGGCAGAGGATGCAAAAGGAAGACTTGTTGTAATTGAAGTAAAACGTAGGCAGGCTGATTATGCTGCTGTAATGCAGTTGAAGAGATATATGCAGCAGGTGGAAAAGATTAAGGGAAAGGAAACAAGGGGTTTGCTTGTTGCTCCGTCAATTGGAAAAAATGCTTATGAGCTTTTGCAGAGGAATAATTGTGAATTTTTTAATTTTGAATTTGAGATTGGAAATCCAAAGGCAAAAATTAAGGGTTTGCAAAAAAAACAGGAAACTCTTGATCGTTTCTTTTAGGAAATGCTTAAATACTTGGTTTGACCAAATTCTTTGTTATGGTAAAAAAAAGGCAAAAGCCTGACAGGGTAAAAAGACATCCCGCTCCTATTTTGGGAAAAAAGCAAAGACATTTAGGAACTGTTGCTGAAGCAAAAAGGCAGATTGTAACTGTTGAAAAAGAATTTCATGGCGGCAGAGTCAAATTTATTGCTTATACTAATCTTCTTAGTAGAGCTTATTCTGAAAAATGTCAAAATAAAGAAGTACTAAGACTTCTAAAGCATGCGAGAGACAAAATTCCACTGAACTGGCGGGGTGAAAAGCCTTTTAGGGGAAAAGGGGAAGCAAAAGTTGTAGCAAAGCTATCTCCTCAAAAGTTAGGTGAAACAACTACTATTCACATTAAAAGCCTTAAGTCTCAGCTTGCAAAGAAAAATTTCAGGGTTTGTCAAAATCTTATTCATGTTTTGGTTGCAGATACTCCAAAAAAAGAATGCAGGATTGTTGCAAATTTTTTGAAGTCAATTGCTATTGAGGCAGAGATTAAGATGTTGTCCGAAAAAATTGATTCAAATTATGCTAATACTATTATGAAGACTTATTCTGCTTCCGGTGAGCTTTTCAAAAAGGGAAATTTTTTGAATAATTCAGAAGAAATGTTTGTTGCTGCCGATATTCTGAAGGCAAGAATGAGTGGTTTTTAGTTCTTTCCTGTTTTATTCTTTTTTTCAATTCTTATCCTTAAAATTTTTGGTTCTTTTACTTTGATTGCGTTTAGAACATAGTTTCCTACTGAAAGTTTTTCGTTTTGTGTCGGAAGTCTGTCAAGTTTTTCAATCATAAAACCGCTTATTGTGTTAAAGCCCTCGCTTTTCCAGTTTGTTTTAAGTATTTGGTTAACTTCGTTTAGGGATGCTTTTCCGTCTGCTTCAAATGCATTTTTGCTTATTTTGTTTATTAGTGGAATTTCGCTTTCATCAACTATTTCTCCGACAATTTCTTCAAGCAAATCCTCCAAACTTACTATTCCAATCATTCCGCCGTAATCATCCACCACTATTGCCATATTGTTTCTTGTCTGCTGGAATTCCATTAAAAGCTTGTCGATTTTTTTTGTTTGGTGGGCAAAAAGCACAGGCCGCATAAGCTTGTTTACTTTTGTTTTTGTTTTTCCTTCAGCTAAATAATCCCATGCATCTTTTACGTAAAAAATTCCGTTAATTTCATCAAGACTTTTTTTGTAAACTGGTAGTCTGCTAAAAGGCGTGTCTGCAAGCAACTCACTTACATCTTCCAGTGTGGCACTTGTTGGAATTCCTTTTACTTCGCTTCTTGGAGTCATTACATTTTCCACGCTTATGTCGTTGAATTTGAATATTCGGTGAATCATTTGTTTTTCCTTTTCATGAATTGCTCCAACCTCTGCTCCCATTGTAACCATTGTTTTAATGTCTTGTTCTGTCATTGGTTGCTCTTCAACTTTTCCAATAATTCTAATAATTATTTTTGTAAAACCGTTTAGGAACCATATTATCGGACTCAAAATTATGCTGAGCCATTTAATTGGCTTTATTACAAAAAGCGAAATTGATTCGCTGTGTTGTACTGCAAGGCTTTTTGGTGTAATTTCTCCCAGTACAAGAATCAAAAAGGTCATTATTCCAACAGAAATGCTTATTGCATAGTTTGAAAACATTTGTAGTGCAACTGTTGTTGCAATCGCTGCTGCGGCAATGTTTACAACATTGTTGCCAATTAGTATTGTTGTAAGCATCTTTTGTGGATTTGCTTTAAATTCTTCAATAAGGATTGCTGACTTGTTTCTTTTTTTTACAAGATGCCTTATTCTAATTCTGTCAACTGCAATAAGTGCTGTTTCTGTTCCTGAAAAGAATGCACTTAATACAAGCAGAATTGCAAGTGTTATTATATCAAGTTCTAACATATCAAAATTAACTCTTTTGTGGTTTTTAATTCTTGCTTTTATTTACTAAAAGGCTTTTTTCCCAAATAAACTGCTTTTTTGCCAAGTTCTTCTTCTATTCTGATAAGCTGGTTGTATTTGGCATTTCTTTCACTTCTTGCAGGTGCACCAAGCTTGCTTTGTCCTGCATCAATTCCAACCAAAAAGTCTGCAATAAAACTGTCCTCTGTTTCACCACTTCTGTGTGAAACAATAACACCCCAGCCGGCTTTTTTGCTTTCTTTTGCTGCTTCAATTGATTCTGAAATTGTGCCAATCTGATTTATTTTAAGCAAAAGTGCATTGCAGTTTTTTTCTTTAACAGCTCTTGCAATTCTTTTTGGATTTGTTACAAGCAAGTCGTCTCCAACAATTTGTATCTTGTTGCCAATTTTTGCAGTGAGTTCTTTCCAACCCTGCCAGTCTTCTTCTGCCATTCCGTCTTCCAAAGAATAAATATTTCCGTAAGTTCCTGTTAATTCTGTGTAATAGTCAACAAGTTCGCCTGAAGAATATTCTTTGCCGTAAAGTTTGTATTTTCCATTTTCAAAAAATTCAGATGACGCACTGTCAATTGCAAGACTCATAATATCTTCATAGCCTGCTTCTTCAATTGCTTTGTTTATCAAATCAAGTCTTTCCTGTACGCTTCCAACTTTTGGAACAAATCCTCCTTCATCTCCTAAAAGTGTTGCGCTTGCTCCGAATTTTTTCTTAAGAATTTTTTTCAAAGTGTGATAAGTTTCAACTCCTGCCTGAAGTGCTTCACTGTAAGACTTTGCGCCTGTTGCTGCAATCATTTGTTCCTGAATATCTTCTTCAAGCCCGGCGTGTTTTCCGCCGTTCATTACATTCATTTGAGGAACAGGCATTGTAATTCCTTTTTCTCCGCTTAACTCTGAAATATATTTATATAATTGTTTTCCTTTTGCTGCTGCTCCTGCTCTGCAGACTGCCATGCTTACTGCAAGAATTGCATTGGCTCCCAATTGTCCTTTATTTTCTGTTCCATCAAGTTCAAGCATTGCATTGTCAATTTCTTCCTGTTTTGTGCAGTCAATTCCTTCAATTAGTGATGTGATTTTCTCATTAACATTTGCAACTGCTTTAAGCACTCCTTTTCCTGCATAGGCTGTTTCTCCATCTCTTAATTCCACTGCTTCTTTTGCTCCTGTGCTTGCTCCGCTTGGAACAATGCCGCAAAATAGTCCGTGTTCTGTGTTTACATCTGCTTCAACAGTTGGATTTCCTCTGCTGTCTAAAACCTGTCTTGCTCTGATTTTTCTGATTTCGTTTGCCATATGCATTTCCTCCTAATTTTTAAAATCACTTTGGTAAATTGAAACAAATAAGTCCTTAAAAAGCTATTTCAGCCTCGGTCTTTTTGGCTGTTCCAAAGCCCTTTTTTGGGCTTTTTTCTTTTGAGCCCTTGCAAGCCTTGCATTTTTTAATTCTCTTCCAATCTTTATATGAAAATGCTGGTTTACATAATTTGAAAAAATTTTTCTGCATTGTTTTCTTGAAAGAGACTTGCCGGCTTCCTTGCTTGTTTTTATTGCCCCTTCAACAAAAACGTTTTCAACAGCCCTTAATTCGTTCAAGGTTTGCTTTTTGTTAAGCCCCTCGTAGTGAATAATGTGGGCTGTTTCCTTCAAGGCCCTTAGTGTAATTCCTGTGTGTTTGCTTAAAATCCGTTCATATTGTTTCAAAGCATGCGTTTTTTCCATATGCGAAATGCCCGGGTTTGCAACAATACTTTCCAATGCCCTGAATTCCTGTTCAATAATGTCGTGAACCATGTTTTACAATAAAAACTGAAGGCAATTCTTTTTTAAAAACGATTCTATTGATTATTTGTTATTGGGAGTTATTTTTTTATATTAGGGGGATAGTTTTTGAAAAACCAGGAATTAAAGATTTTTGCAGGGAGTAGCAATCCAGAGCTTGCAAAGGAAATTGCTTCCTATATGAAATCTGATTTGGGGCGAATTGACCTAAAAAGGTTTAATGACGGAGAACAATATGTTCGCTTTAGAGACAATGTAAGAGGAACAGACCTTTTTCTTATACAGGGCAGCTCTAAGCCTGTTTCTGAAAATTTAATGGAATTACTTATAATGATTGATGCAGCCAAAAGGTCAAGTGCTGCAAGAATTACTGCAGTAATTCCTTATTTTGGTTATGCAAGACAGGATAGGAAATCTGCAAGCAGGGAGCCGATAACGGCAAAACTTGTTGCAAACCTGATTGAAAAGGCAGGTGCAAATCGTGTTATTACACTGGATTTGCATTCTGACCAAATTCAGGGCTTTTTTGACGTTCCTCTGGACAATCTTACTGCAAGGCTGAAGCTAATGCAGTATATTAAGGAAAAAAACCTGTCTGATTTGGTTGTTGTTGCTCCTGATGCCGGAAGTGCAAAAAGTAGTACCAAAGTTTCAAAAGATTTGGGTGCAGAGCTTGCAATTGTAAACAAAGCAAGACCTGAAGCAGGTGTGGCAGAAGTAATGAATGTTATTGGCAATGTAAAAGGGAAAAATTGCGTAATGTTTGATGACCTGATTGATACTGCCGGAACCATTTGTGCTGCGGCAGATGCTTTGAAAAAAGAGGGTTGTAAATCTGTTTCTGTTTGTGCAACACATGGTCTTTTTTCAGGACCTGCTCTTGAAAGAATTGAAAAAAGCGGAATAGATTTTGTTGTTGTAACAAATTCAATTCCTGAAAATGGTAAAAGAAGTGAAAAAATAAAGCTTTTGTCTGTAGCAGATCTTTTGGGCGAAGCAATTAAAAGAATTCATCTAAATGAATCTGTAAGTGATTTGTTTAACTGGGAATAATTTGTTTAACTGCGAATGAATTTTTTTTAAATTTCTTTTATTACTTTTTTTTGTAGTTTTTAAATTTCTTTTATTACTTCTTCGTAGATTTTGAAAAGTTGTTTGAGTTTTTTTATTCTAAGCGAATAAAACTTTTCAGGCGGTTCATACTTTTGGTCGACCAGTTTCAAATCATACAATAACTTTAAATGTCTTGAAGCCAGGGACTCACTCATGTTTAATTCTTTTGCGATTTCGTGAACAGATGCCCTTTTCTTTCCACATAGGATTTTCAAAATCTTCCTTCTTGATCTTGCCCTAATGGCTCTTGCTAATTTTTCATCAGACACAGTTATCACTAATACCTAAGATAGGCATCCTTTAAACTCTTACTGTGAAATGTTTTTGTGTTTGTATTTTGTGCGAGGCTTTTGCTCATCAGTTTGTTGTGTTAGCTTGTTTTTTCTTTTAGATAGGTTATAAATTCGTCCTGCAAATTGGATATCCTGTGCCTTTTTCCTGTTTCCAAAAAGTATGCAAGGTGTTTTAGCAGAACATTTGACCCAATAACTTCCGGCAAAACAACATAGTCTGCCCCGTTTTTGTACAATTCAAGCGCTTCTTTAAAGCTTTTTGCCTTGCCAATCGCAACTATTTCAGAATTTATTTTTTTAACTTTTTTCATTACCCTTGCTGCCATTTCTGTGTCAGGAATCGTTAAAAGCAAAACCCTTGCCTTTGCAATTCCTGTTTTTTGCCACATTTCAGTATTGTCTGCTTCGCCGTACACTACAGGAACTTTTTCCCCTATAAGTTTTTGGACAACTTCCGAGTCATGGTCGACAGCAATAATGGAATTTGTTCCCTTAAGGGCGGACGTAATCTGCTGTCCTAGTATGCCAATCCCTATGATTACTGTGTGCTTTTCAAGCGGTTCTTTTGGAAGGTACTCAAGACTTTTTTCCTTTTTGCCGAATTTTTTCTTGTATATTTGCGGAAAATGCTTTCCAATTTTGTTTAAAAAAGAGTAGATGCTTTCATTGTGTTCCATAAAATAGGGCGTTGAAGCCATTGAAACAGTTATTACCAGAATGCTTGCTGAAAACATTCCTGCTGAAAGCTGTCCCAGTCTGAATCCCTGGTTTGCAAGAATAAATGAGAATTCACTTGCTTGTCCCAATGCCAGACCGACAAACAATGCGCTTTTGCTTTTTAGTCCTGAAGCCAGTGAAATGAAAAAGTAGATAAGTGGGTTGATGAGATAGACCACAAGAAACATTAGAAGGAGAATTGCTATAGGGAACCCGAAAAAAGCAAGGCTTGCCTGCATTCCAAGTGAGACAAAAAATATTGTGGCAAAAAAGTCCCTAAGGCCGGTTATTCTGCTTGATGCCTCTTGGCTGTAAGGCAGGGCTGAAAGGGTTAGACCTCCTATAAATGCTCCAACCACTATTGGAAAATTTAAAAAATTTGACAAATAAATAAATGCAAAACAGCATGAAAGGAGAATTAGGTAGAAAAGCTCCTTTGTTTTATCAAACCGTTTCAATAACGTTGGCAAAACAATTTTATGCAATAGGAGTGCGAAAGAAGCCAAAACAATAAAACTTAGCAAAAGTTCGCCTGCCCAGGAAAGCGAGAAAAGCATTTGCGGAGCTGCAAGGAGTGGCAGTAGTAAAATAGCCAATGTGTCTTGGACCAAGGCAAAGCCAATGATAAGTCTTCCATGCAATGTACTAAGTTTATTCATATTTGACAGCTGTTTGACGACAATTGCTGTGCTGCTGAAAGCCAAAATCAAGCCCAGGTAAAGTGATTCAATAAAACCAAGGCCTAGCAGGTTCATTAGAACCAATACAATTCCTGTTGTGGCTGCAACTTGAGTGAATGATCCAATTATTATTGTATTTTTCAGTTTAAACAATTGGCTAAAATTTGACTGGATTCCAATAGTAAACAGCAGAAAAGCCACTCCTAATTCGGCTAAAATGGCAATTTCCAAAGGGCTGGTTATCAAAGCCAAGCCCATTGGGCTAATGATTATTCCTGCAACAATGTAGGCAATGATTAATGGCTGCTTTAATAGTTTGGCAACGCAACCCATTAATGTTCCGAAAATTATTACGATTCCCAAATCCATCAAAATGCTTAAGTCCATTCAAATCAAATGCCTGTGATTTTTAATTAATATAATTATAAGAAGTATTTAAATCATTGCAGGATTGAATAATTCAAGGTATTATGGGATTTAAATCATTCGTAATTGAATAATTTGCCACATTTCACAGTTGAACCATAATGAAACCGAAAAAGACAGATTGTTTTAAAAACATTGTCAAGTTCCTTTTTTTAGGGGCGAATTAATTTGTTAAGTGAAAATGCAAAAAGAACACCTATGCAGTTAAATCCACAGGCTGAAGAGCTTAATGAAACAATTTCAAAAAATTCCAAAATTGTTCTTAATTTACTTTCAAAAAAAGGCAAAGCAATTTTTTTCCCAAAAAAGGGAATTTTAGCACAAGCTGCGGATGCCAAAGGCAAGAAAATAAACGCTACCATTGGAATGGCTTTGGAGGATGACGGAAGCCCATTGTGTCTTAACACAATTTCGAAACTTGTTGACTTGGACGCGAAAGATGCTTTTAATTATGCTCCGAGTTATGGCAAAAAGGAACTTAGAGAAAAATGGAAAGAACTTATTTATGAAAAAAACCCTTCTCTAAAAGCAGAAACAAGTCTGCCAGTTGTTACAAATGCATTAACTCATGCTCTTTCAATAAGCGCTTACTTATTTCTTGACGAGGGTGAAGAACTAATTGTTCCGGAACCATTTTGGGGAAATTACAAATTAATTTTTATCAACGGCTTTGGAGCAAAAATAGCTGGCTTTCCTTTGTTCAAAGACAAGGGCTTTAATCTTGAAGGTTTGAAAGAAAAGCTTAATTCAGACGGTGAAAAAAAGGTCATGCTTTTGAATTTTCCAAACAATCCAACAGGTTATACTCCAACAGAAAAAGAAGCAGAAGAAATTGTTTCTGTTATCAAAGAAGCTGCCAATAATGGAAAACACATTGCTGTTTTTGTTGACGATGCTTATTTTGGACTTGTTTATGAGAAAGGAATTTTTAAGGAATCATTATTTTCAAAATTAGCTGACTTGCATGAAAATGTTTTGGCAGTAAAAGTTGACGGAGCAACAAAAGAAGATTATGTCTGGGGCTTTAGAGTAGGATTTATTACCTATGCAATAAAAGGAGGTAATGCAGATTTGTACAATGCATTAGCTGACAAAACTTCTGGAGCTGTAAGGGGAAATATTTCCAACGCACCGAATCTTTCACAATCTTTGATTTTGAAATCTTTTAATGATCCTAATTATAAAACACAAAAAGGTGAAAAATTTGGAACTTTGAAGAAAAGATATGACAAAGTAAAAGAAATTATTGAAGGTAACCCTAAATTCAAAGAATATTTTGAACCATTACCATTCAATTCAGGATATTTTATGTGTATTGAATTAAAAAATTTGGATGCAGAAGAAATAAGACAAAGGCTTTTGAAAGAATATGATACTGGCCTTATTGCAATGGGAAAATTGCTCAGAGTTGCTTTTTCTTCAACGCCATTCTCTTTGCTTGATGAATTGTTTGAAAATGTCTACAATGCCTGCATGGATAAATAAAAAAATTTGGGAAAAATCAGAATAATTTTTAAAAAGGAGTGATAAAAATGAGTTTGGAAAAAATTTTAGACAAAAAAAGTTTGGATATACTGCAAGAAATTGATAACAAAAAGGTCGAAAAAACAATTGAAGAGTTTGTTGACTTATGCAAGCCTGAAAAAGTAACCATTCTGTCTGACAGCAAGGAAGACGTAGCCAGGGTGTCCGGTCTGTGCGCGATCCACCACGTCGGCCGACGTCAAGTACGCCGTCACGGCGTTGAAGAGCCCAGCTTCTCGGAGCACATCGAGGAAGCTGAAGACGAAGGTCAATCCGAAGACAGGGGGCAGGATGCTCCAGAACACCGATGACCAATTCTCGGCGCCATGAACCGATTCGGGTCGGCTCATTGTCGAAAACGCCCATGCAGCCGCAGCAGCCGCAATCGCGGTCGGTGAGTCCCCCCACGCGCCGATGCCCACTAGCAACCCGCCAGCGACGAAGGACAGCCACTCATCACCCTCCCCGGCCCGGAACCGGGCGTCCTTGGCGCCACCTTTGTGAGAGGAGAAGTGACGGACATGTCCACGCGCGCACTCGTAGTGAGATGTTAAGCAGCTGGAGTGCGTGTAACGCATTGGCAGTCCGCACTCGCGCTGCACACACTTGACGTTCAGCTTGGCCAGGTCTAGCTCCATCTATCCAGGAGGATAGCACTAGCAGAAAAAAGTTGACAGTACTATCTTGACTGATAGGGTAGTACCTGTGCTAACCAAGCAGCAGCAGAGGATCCTCGCCTTCATGTCAGGCGAGGACAACGAGCCGGTCCACGTTCGCGGCCTCATTGATCTTGGTCTCGCATCGAGCCAGGCAATCTATGAGCGCATGAACGAACTCGAGGACTTCGGACTAGTGGTGAGCAAGCTCGAGAGTCGGCGCGATGCTCGAAAAGAGCGTCGTCCGCGACATCTCAACTACTCGCTCACGCCGGATGGTCGGGCGTGGGGCAATCTTGTCCGGAAGGTCGAGGCTGCTGCTGAGGCGGCAACTGATGGCCAGGATGAGACCGACGCGACGCCTGATCTCGAGCCGAGCGAGAACGTCGCTACTGGGTGAGTAGGATGGAGCGGCACCTCACCACAGCGCGCACGCATGGCGATCCGATCGAGCGTCGTCTGGGAGGGCTGCTCTTGTGGGCTGGTCACGGCGTGTCGGTGATGGTTGCCAACGCGTACTACCTCGCACTTCGGAACTGTCCCGAAGAGCGGAAGCTCCTGGCGCAGCTCTGGCTTCATGAGGCCAATCTCCGCGCCGATCAGAGAGGCGAGACCCTCGATCACCTGGAGTACTATGGCGCCACGCGGTCGGAATTCGTCATGCTCGCGAGCCATGCGCCGGTGGGAATGCTCGCGAGGGAATTCGTGAGGCTGTTCACCAATTCGGTCTACCTTCATGGTTACGGTTTCTACCAGGACTATCCCGAGTTGTTCGAATACCGATTCGAGCCAGGATGCGACTGCAACGAGTGGGGACCGCTCCGGCAAGGGCGAATTTCCTTCGCGCACGCCAGGGCAATACTGAAGCGAGCGAGACTGGACGAACCGGTTGAGAAGCTCTCTCCGCCGGAGTGTTTCGCGCGTCTTGAGACGCCGTTGCCGACCGGTTGGCCTCACGGCCTGGACGGTCGGCCTTTTGGATTCGGATGTCCATCGTGCAGGCTGATTCATGACCCAAAGCGGACGCGCTGCTGCCAATGCGGTGAGCTGCGCCCTGATCT
>SDBT01004837.1_pt1 | contig 22780 bp, 36 predicted proteins | sample 2277101 | NCBI WGS metagenome assembly SDBT01 (sample SAMN10404973, study PRJNA504765) | marine sediment metagenome | isolation source: marine sediment core GS10_PC15, 103 cmbsf | place: Arctic Ocean: Southern Knipovich Ridge | collected 2010 | reverse complement strand
GGCGTTGACATAATGATATGACACATTTCCAATTTATTCACTGTCTGTTTTATCTTCTTTACAAACTTCCAGAAGATGAAAATGAGTGCAATTCCGACAACTGGGCTTACTGTTCTTTCGTTTGCTTTGAAAATAATCGCAAAGATTCAATTTCTGCACATCAATCGTTCGTTCGTCGCAGTATCCCTTGCTATTTTTACATTTCGGCATCGGGCAGCCTCCTCTTCTACACTTAGGAAAAACTGCTTTCGAATCCTGCCTAAAAGGTTTACTTGGGCCAGCAAGACTTTTTTCAAAAAAATGCAGAAGTCGCTTGACAAATCGGTATAATGCCGTATACTTCTCAGACAGGCTCGATTTCAGTTATGTGACTGTGACCAAACGCCGCGAGCCAAAGGATTGAAAAGAGATGACAACTAGACAGTCAAATTCATCGCTCCGCGTGACGCGGCATCAAGAGACGGCAACCCCGTCTGCCGCCCATATTGCGCCTATGAGCGAAAATACAGGCGTCGGGCCAGGAGGTTCGGACTTGTAAGGCTGTCGAAAGACAAAACCAAGCCCCGCAAGTCCGAATAACTTGGATTTGCGGGGCTTTTTTTATGGTGTGACGATGAAAACGTACTTCAAGAAGAACGAAACAACCGAATGTGGCTGCGGCAATACAAAGCCAGCGCAAAACATCTATTGCGCAGATTGTGCAAACTATTGGTCCGCCATGGTCGGAAAAGAAAACTTGCCTTTCGAGAATTCGAATGGTAGTGTAGGGTGTATGAATGTCATGCATAACAACTTTTTTGGGGAAATGACAAATGCACTTTGTCCTTGCTCATAAGAGGGCGTGTAACTTAATTGGCTAAGTGGCTGGTTGAACCGAGTTCTTTGAAAACTAAATAAAAAAAAGGAGTTCTAAGCTGTAGGTTCGAATGTGAACCTATGGCAAAATTAACTTCCGAACAAGAAAACAAAATTGTAGCACTCTATCAGTCTGGAAACTCTGTAAGGGCAGTTAAAAATCAGACTGGGCACTGTGATGCCACAATCGTTAAGATCATTAAAAAGCATGGGGTATCTCGCTCCGTAAGTGAAACGATATTGCTCGGGAGAAAAAATGGGACTATAGTAACGTCAGAAGAAACTCGCCAAAAATTGAGCAACAATGCCAAAAAGGCGATTAGACGACGTGGGAAAATGTGGACGAAACCCGAACGCGAATTCAAGATAATTCTTAATTCATTGAATTTGGGAGTAAAATTTCCCGAGTATGCCAAAGAGATTCTCGAAATAGAAGATGATCAAAACCCCGAAATCTGTTTTCAGTATCCTATTCAGAGATACGTATGCGATTTTGTGGATATTAAGAACAAGGTAGTATTTCGGGTTAATGGAGATTTTTGGCACGCTAATCCGCTGCTGTACGATGAAGGCACGCTGACGGCGATACAGAGACACAATGTAAGGCAGGATAAGAATTGTTATACATTCTTGACAAAAAAGGGCTGGGCAATTTGTGATGTTTGGGAAAGCGAAATATATTGGAAGCCAGAACTAGTAATACATAAAATCAGGGCGGCGAGGGAGCAGGGGAACCCGCCTGTTTTACGCACAGGAGTTGCTCGGATCGTTACCGAGGTCGCCCAGTTGGATTGGTCTGATGAGCTTAAGAAACTCTGGTTTAAGGAACCACGAAAGAAAAAAGAACTTGAAATTTACGAGTTAGTCTGTCAACAGTGCGGAACAAAATTTCAAGTTCCTAAGAATGACAAAAAGAAAAGAAGTAGAAAATACTGTGGGACTAAATGTGCTCACATTTCTTTGCGAAGAGTCGAACAACCAACGAGAGAACGTTTGAAAAGAGAAATCGCCCAAAATAGCTGGAAGGCCCTAGAAAGAAAATATGGCGTGAGTGATAATGCAATAAAAAAATGGGCAAGGCGATACGGTTTAATCTAGGAAACATGGACATGACAAACAAAATCAATGAAACTATGATGAATCTTGGTATCCCCCAAACAAAGGGCAGATTCGCAACATTTGTTGCAAATATTAGGAAAACGAATAAAAAACGACTTGCAACATATTCTAGCAGAACAGGAGTTAGAATCGTTTCTGGTGAAAAATCCGTGGATGGGCAATTGAATAAAGGTGGTGACTAACGTGGTGACTAACGTGGTGACACGTACCGAAGCACGTAAGGTAAGGGCAAGGAACCGAAAGCTGATGAGCTAATAAGACACGGTGACCCCTGGGTCCAGAAGAAGCTGGGTGCGCATTCATGACAATGAATGGCTAAGTTGATGGACAAACGGTTGCCACCTTCTTTTAAGAGTTGTTATGCGGGTCCGAATCCCGCCTCGCCCAGTTGGAGATAATCATGGGAACGAATTACTACCACAGAACGAATATTTGCTCATGCTGTGGTAGGTATGACGAAAACCATATTGGCAAGTCGTCAGGTGGTTGGACGTTTGGTTTTCATGGAGAAAAAGAATGGGATCTAGACTTAAACCCTTTGGGTGTGGTCGCTTCTTTATCAGATTGGAAGCTTCGACTTGAGAAGGGGAAGATTTTCGACGAATATGGAGTAGAAATTTCGCTTGAAGATTTTCTCAAGCTAGTAGAATCGAAAAAAGATGCGAAGCTCAATCATACAGAATACTGTAGAGAACATCATCCTTCTGAGAAATGCTGGTTAGATGATGATGGAAACTCATTTGCTGAAGGAGAATTCAGTTAATGGAGAGCCCTGAAGCCCCGAAGCTCAATTGGATCGAGCGCTAGTCTACGAAACTAGAGGCTCTGGGTTCGAACCCCAGCGGGGCTATGAAAGGAAAATTATGGTAAAGCCGAATGGACCTCCACCTCCGCCAGAAGACGGATGCGAAAGGACGGACAAGGAAGTACGCGAGTGGCTTGGATATTTACTTGAACATTATCCGTATGCAACGCTCGAAGAGTGTTACGCAACCATTGTTGCAGAGTGTCGTAGCCATTCATAGAAGTCTGTGTGATTGATCTGCTGAGGGTTGCTTTAGGTTTGATCAGCCAGGTGAAGCAACGAGTGGGGTTGGCTTGCGAGCCAACATGGAAGTAGCAGTCCGATGGGATTACGGAACGTACTGCCGCCATCGGAGTCTGACAATGGATAGCTTGACAGCGTCAAAAGGCGGCTGCGGGCGTATAGGCAGGTCAATCTCATGAAAGTACGAGAGTTGTTGGCGGTAGCAGGACCAGATGCAGAAGTTGTGGTCCTATGTGACGAGTCGGAAGACGAACTTGCAGTCCAACCTCTTGATTTCGAAAAGGTGCAAGTCGCGATGCACGGAGGGCAGCGACGAGTAGTTATTGATTTGCGATTGTACGTAAAAGACATATACGTGGATAGCGATCAATGAGGCAGGTAGGTTAGTTGGTTGAGCGTTAGTGGGTTCGACTCTCGCTCTGCCTATTGTGAGGTTTTGACAAAGGAGAAAGCATGAGTCGAAAGGGCAGTTTGTCAGTCAACGTCGTATACCCGTGGACTGGTACGTTCATCGATGAAATGATCGAGGGAACGCTCGGTGTGGAAGCTCACTCGTCTGGGTGTGGTTTTGGAGAACGAGACATGCAGTTTACTTTGCCTGATACCCCAGAATCTCGCAAACGAGTAAAACTGTTGAAACGGCAACAAGGTGTTAAAGTAAGCATAGAATCATAAAGGATAGGGCAAAGAGCCCTGTAGCTCAATGGTAGAATGATTTGGAAAATAAAGGCAGAAAGGCAAAATGGAGCGCCGCCTGTCTGATGAACAGGTGATTGAGGGTCCGAATCCCTCTCTGCCTATTCGAACTGAAGTTTTTGGTAAAAATTAGAGGACTTACTCTAAATTCTTTGAATGTGTATCTTTTAGGAGATATACATGTCAAGGCCAAAAGGTTCGAAAAGACTAGAGTTAGGTGAAGAGGAATGGAAAGAACGTGAAAAAGAGAGATGTCGCAAGAAGGCAAAGCGATATTACTACGAGAAAGGACGGTATGCTACCGCATGGCGGATTCGAGTCAAACAAAAATTGATTGAGTACAAAGGGAATCAATGCCAAAGATGTGGTTATGACAAAAAAATCCCGGCAGTATATGATTTTCACCACCGAGATCCAAAGAAAAAAGATTTTGGTATAGGCTCTTACAAAGTATTGAATTTCGAAAAGCTGAAAAAAGAAGCAGATAAATGTGATTTGCTTTGCAGAAATTGCCACGCAGAAATACATGACGAATGGAATAAAAAGCAAAGGGAAGAATTGCTAAAACAACACGAGCAGTGGCAAGAGTCCAGATTAGCGGAGATTCAATGCAGTAGATGCAAAGTGTTATTTAAGCCCATAAGTGCAAAAAGAAAGTATTGTAGCGTTGAATGCTACAGAAAAACAGAGCAAGACAAAAGACCGAATAGGCCAAGTAAAAAAGAGTTGTCACAAGATGTATCTGTGATGACATGGGTTGCAATGGGTAAAAAATTCGGAGTAACAGACAATGCGGTTCGCAAGTGGGCAAAGAAGTACGAGTTGATTTGATAACGAATAAACGGTGGTTCGATTCCACCCAGGGCTATTATGAAATGGTGGTTGGCATCAAAAATTGAACGAGCCATCGGACATAGAACCTTCTTCCGAATTGCAAGAAGACTCAATTGGTGCTTTGATCTGAGTCAGTACTATGGCTGTCGCAAGAAAATTGATTTCAAGAGCGAAGAACGAGCGAATGAATCGGCTCAAAAAATGAACGAAAGCGGCAAAGCCAGAAACGAATTGGAACATTACCAATGCCGATACTGTGACGGCTGGCATTTGGGACGGAAGAAACGATGAGCAAGAAGAAAGAGGCAACTTTGAAATCCGCGAGGATACATTGTCCAAAGCTGGGCAAAGTTGTTACGCTTCCTGCTGGTAGCCTGAGTTGGAGTGCTGCTGATGATGAATGCGACATGTGCGGTTCTCATGGGCATGTCACCATGACGGTTACTTGTGAGTGCGGGAAGTATCATGACATTGAGTTGAGTTCCTGGTAAGAACTTCGGAGAAAAGCAAATGCTTAGACGAGAGTTTTTGAAGGTATTCGGAGCGGTGACTGCGGCAATTTGTTTGCCGATTTCATGGGTAAAAGCAGCACCAGAAAAACCAAAGAAAGATTTACCCGAAGCTGTATGTCCATGTTGTGGAGAAATGGATGTTACTATCGAAAACGGAAATTTCACATGCCATAAATGTGAAGCTGAAGGAACATTGATGGTTACTCTTAGATTCGATAGCTGGCCTCATTCCAAAAATGTTGAGGAAATTGGCAGAGAGTGGTACGTGGAATCAGGGCGATTGGCTTAGTTGGTTAAAGCGCTTGCTCGACGCGCAAGAGATCACTGGTTCGAATCCAGTATCGCCCATAGGAGACATAGATGGCTCTTTGGTACGAGACAGGCAACGGGATGGTCAAGACCAAATTCGCCAAAACCCACGTAGGTCTCGATGTTTACCTATGCGGCTCAGGACCATCATTGACAAGCGTGGATAACGCCGATTTCAAAGTGTCAGGCGTTTTAGTCGCGGGAGTAAATGCGGCGTATCCCCACATTCGTCCTGACATTTGGTTTGGGATGGATGAACCAGAGTGTTGGCCGTTGGCGATCTGGTGGGAATCGTTCATGAAGATTGCCAGAGGCGGCTATCAGGATAGACGTTATGATGGTCATCTGATTTCTGAATGTCCAAACGTGTACTTTGCTGACTGCGCAGTGCCAAAGGACAGAAACGAAATATTCAATCTGAATGAGGATGTATTCTTCGTTTGGGAAAACTCAATACCCATGGCAAACTCAATGCCCATAGCCATACATATACTGGCTTGGATGGGAGCGAGAACAGTCCATTTGGTTGGCTGTGATTTGGGCGGAGAGAAGGATTATTACGATGACCGAGTGCTTACTGATGATCAACGAAAATACAATCGTCGATCATACGGTAACACAAACGAATACTTAAAGTGGTTTTCTGGAGAGAGCAAAAAGCATGGTATCGAGTTGATTTCTTGTACTCCAAAGTCGCCGATCAACGAATACCTGACTTATTGTCCTCTCAAAGATGCTCTTGTGACTTCCAGAGCGAAGGTGCCATCTGGACAAACTGGCATGAAGCATATACTGGAAGTCTAAAAGAACGGGGTGTAGCTTAGTCTGGTTAAGCGCGTGCTTTGGGAGCACGAGAATTTGGGAATAAAAATTAATTCCCAAAGGAATTTTTGGGGATTAAATTGAAGGTTCTAATCGGAGGTAATTCCGATGGAACCGAAAACAAGAGTTTGTAAATATTGTGGAACAAGATGCCCAATAGAGAAGTTTGAATTAGCCAACATCATAAAGGGCAAAGAATATAGAAGATGGAAATGCCAGAAATGCTATCAAGAGACGAAAAATGTAAGACGGCGGAAGATAGCAGCATGGCTCCAAGATTTCAAGAAAGAGCTATCTTGTCAAGAATGTGGCGAAGATGACTTTAGAGTTTTGGATTTCCACCACACAAGGGACAAAGACAGAGAAATTAGCAACTCCATCCGAGTGGGATGGAGCAAAAAAAGAATCTTGGAAGAAATGAAAAAATGCGAAGTTCTATGTTGTAAGTGTCATAGAATTTTACATTGGGAAGAAAGATGCGGGGTGTAGCTCAGTCTGGTCAGAGCGCTGCGTTTGGGACGCAGAAGTTCGCAGGTTCAAATCCTGTCGCCCCGAATGGAGACAAAGAATGAATGATCGATATCGTCAAGATAAGGCTGCTGGGATTGTTCGTCCTATTGATCATCAAACACTAGATGAAGAGGAGATAAGAATACTGACGAATGCGGTTGAAGAAATTCAAAACAAGCAAAGGCAAGAATTTGATGAAAGTTTGGAATGTGCTTCAAAAATCGTGGCGAGTTGGCCGAAATGGAAACGAGACGTAGCGGACAGGATTCTGCGTCCAACACGAAAATAGATGATCCTGGGTAGCTCAATTGGTGGAGCCGTAGGCTGTTAACCTATGTGATATGTGGGTTCAAGTCCCACCCCAGGAGTGATAAGATGAATAAGCTACAAAGAAAATGTTCTCAATGTAGCAAAGCAGAAGTCGAGCGATTTCACTTTTTTGAACTCACTTGGCGATGCGATTTGATACTCAGCCAGAAGATCTGGCGAGGAGTTCTTTGTGAAGAATGCCATGAAGCTTTCATTCAGAAAATTAAGGAAAGCATAATTTAACCAAGGGGCTATGGTCCAACGGGACGACGTCTGACCTGCAATCAGAAGCCAAAATTTAGGGGCGTTAGCTCAGTTGGGAGAGCGCTGCTTTTGCACGGCAGAGGCCGCGAGTTCGAGTCTCGCACGCTTCAGTGGAGCATAAATCTTTTAATGAGAAAGAGGAGTGCTCCAACATTTAGACGAATCTTCTAATATAGGAGGTTCGTTATGAATGATATAGTATATTTTATCGAGAATGGGAGAAAAAGGAAAGGCGAGAAAGTCAAATGTGAGTTGTGTAATACTGAATTTGTACGCAGGCTACAGCCATACCCTGGCCGTCCAAAAAGAAAATATTGCACCAGACATTGCTCTGCCAAGGCCAAACAAAAAAGATTGACTTTTCAGTGTTATGTATGTAACAAAGAAGTGGAGCGAAAAGAATCAGCGGTAAAAAGATCAAGAAACGGGATCTATTTTTGTGGCAGAAAATGCAAAGATTTTGCTCAAAGTCTGGAAGGTAATTGCGAAGCAATCCAACCTGATCACTATAGAACAGGTACAGGAGAATATTCATATAGAGAAAGATGTAGAGCAAAATTCTTAAAAGGGTGTGCCAGTTGCAGTGAAAAAGCAAGATATAAACTTTTGGTACACCACAAAGACGGCAACAGAAAAAACAATGTAATGTCTAATTTTGAAATAGTTTGTTATAATTGTCATGCTGTTAGACATCTAAAACAAGTGCATGGAGTTTGGATGTTTGATTACAAGGCTTTGACTCCAAGGAGTCGTCTGAAGGAATTGACATGAAACAAGAGACAATGAAGCAAGTTAAGTGTCCAGTTTGTGGTGCCAGGTTTAAATTTTCACACGTTTGTAGAAAATTGCCGAATCACCCTGGAATCACTAGAAAGTGGGCACTAAATCCACCGAAAAAATACCGGAAGGTCAAGCGAGATTTTAAGTATTGACAATTGCGGGTTCGATTCCCCGTAGCTCCAGTGTCCCGAGCAATCGGGATATATGTGGCCTATAGTGTCTGTGAGCATGGTCGCAGCGTGACGCTATTGAAAGATATAGCAGGAGCAGACAGAGCGAAATGCTGTCGCCGGATATTGTAACCGGCAAATTGGGAACGTAAGTTAACAGGATGAAACTACTCTCGAAGGCGAGTTTGCGGGTTCGAATCCCGTCGTTTCCATTACCGTCTCGTTGCGTGGGTATTGGGTCCCGTGGGCGGTTAGGGAAGTACAACCCATACCCAATACGCTGGCGTGCCCTGAATTGGATAAAGGACTGGTTTTGTAAATCAGCGTCGAAAGACATTGTGGGTTCGAATCCCACCGCCAGCTTTTGAAAAGGAGATATCATGCAGTCCCGAACGATAATTAAAGCTGCTATCGAGAAAGCTCTTCGAAACGAGTTTCCACACGATACTGTAGATATCTCGGATGGTTTTCGCGACAACATTCATGTACTTGTCGTGTCACGAAGATTTGATGAGAAAGATGATAAGCACAATAGCGATTGGCTTCAGACGATCATTACCAAGGATGCAGGTTTAATCAAGGAAGAGCAAGAATTGATCAGTTTGATTATACCAGTTAGTCCATCTGAACTTAAATAGCCGATTTTGGAGAGAATGAATTGATTCAACTACCGCATACGGTTATCCGAGTTGGCTCTGAAAACCCAGTCAAGATTGAGGCAGTACAAGAGTGCTTCCCTGACTGGGAAATCAAAGCCGTTGCAGCTGATTCTGGCATAAAAGAACAGCCTATGTCTCTTGAGGAGATTGTTGAGGGCTCCAGAAATCGGGCTCAGATGTGGCTGGAAGGCTGGGGAATCGGAATCGAAAGCGGCATCATGGAAGTGGAGCGTGCCTCTTCGGGATGGGTAAATACGATAGCATGCTCCATTTGGAACGCTGACTTGAGAAAATTTTCTCTTGGATTGGCTGGCGGATTTGTGGTACCGCAGGCAATCATGGACATTGTTCTTGAAACAGGCGTTGATCTCAGTGAGGCATCGCGGAGAGCTGGATTGACGAAAGAGCAGCGGATTGGTTACGGGGCAGGCATTATCTCTCTGCTGACGCACGGCAAGATGGCAAGAAAGCCGTATATAAAACAGGCCATCCAAATGGCGATGATTCAAGTGGATCATCCTGAACTGTACTGAGGTAGCTAATGTCAGTTTCATTGGATTATGGAATAGAATATCGACCTACAACTGCTCCGGTCCAGAAAGCCGTAAGCAAGAGCAGACGGTATAAACAGAGTCGCAGGAAAAAAGTTCTTCAATTTTTCTGCGATTTTCCGAACTGTTATTACTGTGGAGCATTGCTTACTAAGCGTAATCGTTCATTGGATCACTGGGTGCCGCGAGTAAGGGGAGGAACCAGTAAGTTTGACAATTTAGTGACAGCCTGCAAGGGTTGTAATGTAGCCAAAGCGGATTCAGTTCCACCGGATACAATAACGACCCTTGCATGGCAGACAAAAAAATGGTTCTGGCATTGCCAAAAAATAGTTATTAACCCCATGGTGTTTGGAAACAAAAATGGGCGGTAGTTTAGTTAGCAGAGCAACGGGGCAATGGTATAATGGTTATTACGTTAGGTTTTGATCCTAAAAATGGGAGTCCGATTCTTCCTTGCCTCATTAGAGTATCCGTGGCGTAGTTTAGTTGGAAAAATATCGCTTTCATAAGGCGAAGACCGCTGGTTCAAGTCCAGCCGCCACGATTAAGAGGGACTCCGCGAATATACTGAATAAGCGGGGCTAACTCCTAACGGAGAAGTTAATCAAGTCCCTCATAAATTTGGATTGGATAAAAAATGGACAAAAAATTTGAAGACACGCAGATCTCAATCGGCAAAGGCATGACGCTGACGATCAAGGAAGTTCGAGGTACTTCTTCCATGACCAGTTTCAAGGAAGGCTATGATGAGGTTTCGAAAAATACCGAAACAAGATTTCATTGGGAGCTTTACGGACTAGCATCGAAACTTGGACCTGAAGTGCCGGTTGAGATCATCCACAAAGAGCAAGAGCTTTACGATGTAGCAATTACCTCCCAAGGATTCACTTATCCCGGCGGTTTCGGTGGCTTTAAGTCGAGAGATGATGCTATCCGTAACGCAGTAGAGTTCGCAAAACGAAATGGAATTAACGTGGATGGCTATAAAGCCAAAGCCACAAAGAAACAGGAATAGGTTCGTCGCGTTCCCGGCCGGAACGGTGGGCTTATTCCCAGCTGCAACGAGTGAATGTGGGCAGGCGGGTGGTATTGTTGCAGCTTGAGCCAGAGCAACCCATGTTGGCGTACGGGGCCTGACTGTGAATCAGGAAATACGCAGGTTCGAATCCTGTCAGGGGTATTAGCCCGAAGTGGTCTAATGGAAAGACTTTTGACTGTGGATCAAAAAATTCAGGTTCGATTCCTGGCTTCGGGATTAGGAGATGATCATGAAGATTGAAAACATTCGACTGGGACTGGCGACGAACAGCTCAAGTTCGCATTCGCTTATCTTTAATCTTGATTCGCCGAGTCGAGATTGGGAAGATGCGAAGTTTGGCTGGAACGAATTTTGTTGCAATTGCGAGCCTTCGAAGCGTATGTACCTAGCCGCAGTGTTGCTTCACAGCTTGGAAAAACAAGTTGGGTTAGATATCGGAAGGATCGTTGTCAAGGCTTGGCTGGGAGTTGATATCCCAGAGGACGAAGATGATGGCGGCTACTTTTACGGCATCGATCATCAGAGTTTGATGATGCTCCCTGTGAACCAGAAAAGGGAAGTGGACAAAGAGTTTTTCGATGCTCTAGTTGCTGAGTACATGGACCCGAAGCTCGCCATTGTTGGCGGGAATGACAACGAGCCGTATCGGATCTTTACTGAAGGGCGTAAGCCTCATCTGATCGAGACAGGCGACTATGCTGGAAACAATGTTTGTCGAAAAGATCCGAACACGGGACACTGGGTACTGTTTAATCGTCAAAATGGAACGAAGATTAGACTCCATTTTGACAATGACGCCCCAGCCTATACGAAGGCTTTTGCTCCTGAGCTGATAGACATTAAAATCACAGACTACTGTGATCTAAAATGTTCGTATTGCTATCAGGACTCAACGGATGACGGAAAGCATGCAGAAGAGGACTTTCTGAGAGGTCTTGTCTCGGCATGTAATAACATGGGAGTTTTCGAGGTTGCTCTCGGTGGTGGCGAGCCTACATTGCATCCGCGATTTCCCGAAATCCTGAGGGATTTCCGTAGCGACGGGGTCATCCCAAACTTCACAACTCGCAGTTATAAGTGGCTGCATGACGAGAAAACAAGGGAGGCAGTACGAAAATATGCTGGCAAGTTTGCGATCAGTGTTACGCAGCCACGTGAGATGGAACGAGCGCATCACTTCGCAGATGAATTAGAATTAGCTTCTCCGAAGCGTGATTATGAGACACGTGACTGGAGTTGTCGAATGGGTTTCCAGTATGTTATGGGGACTACTGACCTGAAAGCTTTTCGTAAGCTCCTAGAGGCGCTTCCTTATGGCATGGAACTGACCCTATTGGGGTACAAGGATGTAGGTCGTGGGGCTGATTGGAAACCTTATGATTATACAGAATGGCTTGATGCTGTTAGGTGTGCGAAGGGCAAGCATTGTGGATCTATCGGAATTGATACATCGTTGGCGACTCAGTTCCGAGATGAAGTTCTTGAACTTGTTGACGAACGTCTCGTGACTTTCGAGGAAGGAAAGTTCTCGATGTATGTTGATGCTGTCAAGCAAGTGGCTGCTCCGAGTAGCTATTGTGATGAGAGTAAGCATATTGATGTTAGCGGCAAGTATGGAAAAGATTGGCTAAAATTGTTCGCACGATTTTAGCCAATCATAGTGACCGAAGAAGCGGTGAGCTACGGCAAGACTCCGTGGACATGAATTCGTCTTTGGGCGACGGTCACTTGCCTTGTAAGGCAGACAAGTGAATAGAGCTGGCAGGATGCCAGACAAGCCTTGTCAGTGATGACAGGCTATAAAGAACGATGCTTACAACGGCCCCTTAGCGATGGGTGGGCAGTAGCGCAAGCTGCTGATTAACCGATGAAGTTGTCAGTGGGGAATCCTCATTGACAATGAATTAACTCGGATCTAAGGGGTCTCTGCGGGTAGAGTTCGGATGGCAGAACATTTGCTTGCCAAGCAAAAGGACACGGGTTCGAGTCCCGTTACCCGCTTTGAAGTTTTAGCAATCCTGCATCTAACTCCCAATGATGGTTGGGACAAAGATAGACTAATTTGTCTATGTTATTCACAGTGGATAACTTGGTATTTTTAGGGAAGGAAGCAATCGATTTTTTGTGGCAAAGTTGAACGTTCTTATCGTAACCACAAATTTGACATTTTTTCTCAAGCTCATAGAACTTCGCTACTCTGTGAGCATGGAGTCGGATATTTTGGTAACGATGACGAGCATAGGTAGAAGAAAAATCGGAAATTTTCTTGTCGCCGAATTGTTCTATTTGTTCTCTCACATAGCAGTTACGACACGTTCGATTACGAGATGCGTTACGAGGTGGACAGTGAACGTATTTACCACACACATGGCAAAGAGATGTCTTCTCTCTTTTGGGAACCTTGTTGTTCATTGAAGCCGAGCAAGAGCGTGAACAATATTTTGAGTTTTTCGTAATTTTTCCACATAATTCGCAAGGATGTTCTTTTTTGGGTATTCCTTTATGAGAATTGACTTGTTGGAATTTAGTTTCTAGTGCTTGGTTCCATGACCCGAATTTTCTTACAACTGTCGCTGGATGGTATTTGCCATAAAGAAGATATAGGCTCTTAGTGGGGATTCGACTTATCTGCTCTTTAACGACGTTTAAGTCTTGCAGAATATCTTCGCAAGTAATCATATAATCTCCCTTTGTGGGTGTAGCTCAATTGGCAGAGCATCAGATTTCCAATCTGAAGGTTGCGGGATCATTGCCCGTCACCCGCTTTAACCTTCTCTGTTTGAATCGAAAGTCCTTCTTTTATTTCATTCGGCTGGAGGTGCGGGTTCGAATCCCGCTAGACGCTGTTAACGAAAAATTTATGGCTCCCATCTTCTAGTGGTCAGGATTTTGGCCCTTCAAGCCAAAGACGCGAGTTCGAATCTCGCTGGGAGCATTTTTGACAAAAAGGATAAAATCATGACTAAACGTTTTGCTCCTACTGTGCTTGTCGATGAACTAACTGTAACTCCACCAGAATGGATGTGGATATTCGCATTCGCTATTAATGAATGTAAATGGGCAATTGAGACTGTTTCAACCGAAGAGTTCAAAGAGACTATTCGAACGTGGCTAAAAGATAGAGATAATTGTCACATTCGAGAGGCTATTGAAGATCATCAACGCGAAATAGAGGAACTGAAGAAAGAGTTACAGATATAGATTTTGGCCTGGTAGAGTAATTGGTAAACTCGTCACTCTCTCAAAGTGGAGATTGCCAGTTCGAATCTGGTCAAGGGCATTCAGTATAATGACCCATGGTAACTATCCCTGATTATTTCGTTCCCTGTGAATATGAATACATTACAGAGAACGAAATGCCTCAAGCCAAAAGTCTCTCGAAGTTTGTGATAAATCAATTCAAGCCCAAAACAGTCATTGACATAGGCTGTGGTCCCGGAATTTATGTGCATGACCTGTTAAAGCACAATGTTGAAGCTGTAGGCATCGACATTGATCCGAGGGTCAATGATGTCGAACATCTGCAACAATGTGATGTCACATTAAAAAGTTTCGATGTCCAACAAATGTTCCAAAAGCGGTTTGATTTGGCGATATGCCTTGAAGTCGTAGAACATGCTCCTGAAGAATTTGCCGACAATTTGATACGGAACATTTGCAGTTGTGCTGATCGTATCATTTTCAGTGCTGCTCAGCCTATTCGGGGTTACCACCAACCTACTCATCACAACGAACAACACAAGCCGTATTGGCTCAATCTTTTCAAGAAAGAAGGCTATTACCAGGACGCAGGAGCGTCTCATCGAATGTTAGAGTACGTAAAACGCAGCATTTATATGAGATGGTTTGCTAACAACGCCATGGTGGTATCTACGTTGCCTATGAGTACGTTTCCTTTTGACCCCGATTTGTTGTAGTCAGGGTATTCTGCTCCCATCGTCTAATCAGGTTAGGACATCGGCTTTTCATGCCGACAATACGAGTTCAAATCTCGTTGGGAGTATTTAAAGAATTCTTGCAGGTTTCCCTAAATGATCCGTGGCATAGGAAAGCTTGGAACAACTGAAAGAGAAAATCAAAGAACTGAAAAGTAGATTTGATGTCTCTTTTCAGAGCATGTTAGAAGTAGAGACAGATCAGATCTACAATCTGTCCTGGCGCATAGACCGTCTACATGCAAAGCTCTTCGAACTTGAGGAAGAAGTTCGGAGAGCAATGAGAGAGTCTAAAACTTAGGCAGTTATTCTTGTCATGTCGCGTATAATAGAGCAGAGGAATACCAAAAGTATAAGGAGACTCTGATGGCTGAAGAGGGATTCGGACCACCGGCAGGACAGCCTACATTACGAGAAATTGAATCAGCCTCAGCTGATTCAATGAGACAGTTACTCGGCAACCTGTGGAAGGCGTTTGCACCTGCAAAATCAAGATATGATTGTGGCGGCAAACGAACACATAGTGATTTTGTAGCTATGCTCAATGAGGCTGTTGCCGATCTTATGGAAGACAAAACTGGATAGCCATGCATGAGTGAAGCAAACTCTAATCGCCCGAAATGGCTTAAAGCGGTTGATGTGCCTGAAGGCAAAAGTGGTGACTGGGAAGTCAAAAAGACCCAAAAAACAAACAGCAAGACAGGCAAGACGAGAAGAAATACTCACCTCATCTGTTGTCGCCATACTATTATGGCGGATATTGACAGCGAATTCCTTGGTCTTGACCCCTTTTACGAGCATTTGAAAGGCCAAATACTAATCACTGGATTAGGATTGGGGGTTGCAGTTCAAGGGGCTCTTGATCATCCTGCGGTCGAACATGTGACAGTTGTTGAGATATCTCCAGATGTGATAACTCTTGTTGGGGGACATTATCAAGAACGTTACGGGAATCGGTTGACGATTGTTCAAGCTGATGCTCATATATGGGAGCCGCCTAAAGGGGTAAAATATGATGCTGCATGGCATGACATATGGCCTACAGAAACGCATGCCTGTGCTAACGATTGGTTGGAGGTTAAAAACCTCCAACGCCATTATGAACCTTGGTGTGTATGGCAAGGCAGCTGGCCCAAAGATGCAATCGAACGAGACAAGGCAGCTAAAGCCCAAACAAGCACGACAGTGCCAGAAAGCTAGGTTACAATCATGAGAAACAATGCCGTTTTCTGAGCAGCAATAACGCTGTGAGGAGATAAGACATGATCAAGATTACTTTTTATCGCCCACGAATCTTTACGAGGGAGTTCTGGCGTCAATGGAAACAACGCCGTAAACAAGGATTCATCGATGAAGATACCTACAGTTTGTACAACTCCCTTGCAGAATTCATTCTGCCGCGCCTTCGTCGTTTTCGTTATCAAGCCTTCCCAGATCACTTAGGAACCAGGGATGGCATATCCCGTAGCTCGTGGTGCCAGATGGTTGATAAAATGATTTGGTCTATGAACGAAATCGTCGAGAATGATGGTTCGTACCCAACAAAAGAACCTCCAGATTTTAGTGATGAGGGCATGATTAAATCTGAACGCAAACGTCGAATTTATTACCAAAGGCTCCAAGAAGGCTTGACTTTGTTTGGTCGATACTTCCGTGGCTTGTGGTGGTAAGGAGGAATTGATGCACGAAATCCATATCACAAAACTGCGGAATCTTATACGCGATATACCAGACTTTCCTAAACCTGGAGTCGTGTTCAAAGACATTACACCACTGTTAGGAGACCCTGCGGGTCTGGCTCTTGCTGTCGAATATCTTTCACAGCCATTTAGACGATCTCAGATCGATTATGTGGTTGGAACAGAATCACGCGGATTCATCTTCGGCACAGCCGCAGCCCAGAATCTTGCGACAGGATTCATCCCTGTTAGAAAACCTGGAAAGCTTCCCTCCTCCGTGAAAACGGCAAAGTATGAGTTGGAATATGGCACTGACTGCATTGAAGTTCATGAAGATGCTCTTCAAACTGGGTTCAGAGTGCTCATAGTAGATGATTGGTTAGCCACAGGTGGAACCATGGCAGCAACTTGTGAGTTACTCGCTTCATTGGGTGCAGATATTGTCGGAATCGCAGTTTTGATCGAACTGGAATTTTTGAAAGGTCGGGATAAGATATCTGAGTTTTCATTGCACTCAATCTTGTCCTATAAGAGTTGAATGTGCATTCAATATGCCTATTTTAGTAAACATTTTGGCCCAGGTGTAATTTTCCGAATATGGGCTTGACATTTCCGCAGATTGTGGTATATTGCCCCTGTATCGGTCTGGTTTTCTAAACCAGTAGCCGTAATGGAGAGATGCAGGTTCGAATCCTGCCAGGGGTGTTAGAGTATGGTAAGTGCGGCCTGGTCTTCTAATCCGGTCAGGATACAACTCTCTCAAGGTTGTGACGCGAGTTCAAATCTCGTCCAGGCTATTTGTCCTCATTGTGGGGACCGTTTCGGTGACGATGACGTTGTCACTACAGCAGGACTTCCAGTGAGTCCGGGTAATTTTACAGTCTGTTTGACATGCCGTGCGATCATCCGATTTGACAAGCGACTTCAGCTAAGGATACTAGAAGAGGACGACTGGCTGGATTTATCAGCAGACAAAGAATTGCTTACTGCAATGTTACGCTGGCGGATGCACATTTTGATAGACCAACTGAAGGAGCAGAAACTTGGTCACTCTGATGATGGGATTCCCGGCAGCAGGTAAGTCTTCTGTTGCCCGTGAATTTGAGAAAAAAGGCTATACAGTCCTAAATCGAGACAGAGTAGGAGGCACAGTAGCAGAACTGTTGCCACGATTCCAACAGCTTCTCAAAGCAGGCAAGGATGTTCTTCTCGATAACACCTTCCCAACCGCCGAAAGTCGCAAACCTTTCATCGAGATGCACCGGAAGTGGACAGACGCCGGGCTCGCCCCTATGAGTTGCCTATGGATGGGCACCAGTATCGAAGATGCCCAAGTCAATGCTTGCCACCGTTTAGTGCAGCATTTCGGTCATCTGCCAACTCCGGAAGAAATCAAGGCATCGAAAAGTCCCAATATCTATCCCCCTGCGGTATTATTCAAATACCGAAAAGAGTTTGAAGCTCCAACAACGGAAGAAGGGTTCGACAAGGTAGAGAAGAAGCCTTTCATTCGGCATCGTCCCAAGAACACAGCAGTAGCTATTCTGTTGGACTTCGATGGAACTCTTCGCGAGACGATCAGCGGACGCAAATTCCCGAACGACCCCAAAGATGTTCGAATACTTCCAGGCTGCAAAAAGAAGTTGAAACAGCTCCAGAAAGACGGTGCGTTGCTTTTGGGTGTCAGCAACCAAAGTGGCATAGCTAAGGGTGATCCAACCGAGGTTCAAGCACGAGCTTGTTTCGACGCCACATTGAAACAACTCGGGATCAAGATGGAATATTTATTCTGTCCTCACCGAGTTCCCCCGATCTCTTGTTGGTGCAGGAAGCCAATGCCGGGATTATCGGTTCATTTTGTCGAGAAGTACAAACTCGATCCGTCTCAATGCCTTGTTGTAGGTGATATGACGACCGATCAAACGTTTGCTAAACGTTCAGGAATGGAATTTGCGTGGGCAAAGGATTTTTTCAAATAGTCAAAGGAACATAGATGACACCAATAACGTGATCGCAGCCATAGACATTTTGGACGAAGTTGAAGCGGGGGCTACTGCTCTTAACGGAGAGATCGTCCGCAGGGCATTCCATGGGACTTGTTGCGACTTCTTTGCCAATCAGGAAGAATTCAGAACCCTTTTGACAGAATACATTAGGGTTAGGATGATCATTCATCACGCAACAACTTTAGAAAGAACTTGGAGAAGCCCTGTAAAACTCGACTTAGGACCCAGGCATTATGAGACGTTGCGCAAGTCCCAGTTTGAATCAGAAGATATTCGCGCTCAGCTGAAGATGATCTGGCCTTGTGCAGCATGCATCTGGCTTTACAATCCGACGCACCGACTTAGGAGGTTTCCACAGTTGGCATGCTAACGGTTGCTGAAGACATCTTCCAGGACGTTGAAACAGCAACAATGCTGCTCAACGGAGAAGTTGTGCGTCGAGCGTTCAAGGTACTGAACTGCGAGCCTCGCGTCGATCCGAGACTTGAAGTTCACAAGATGCGTTACGGACGGCGTCCCCAATCGTGTTGTCCGCATGCGGAGTTGCTCGAAGAATATAAGAAAACGGAAGGAATCGTAATATACGCAAACCAGCGGATACTTAATCCTTTGACGGAAGAAGAAAAGAGATGGAAGCCAGTCTGGATGGTCCGTCAAAATCAATTCGCTCATGCGGAAGAATGCTGCCAGAAAAGAGATGAGTTACGAGCCAGGTTGAATGCAATTCGGCCATGTTCAAAATGTCAAACAGGGAGGAATAACTATGCCTGAGAATGATGGAACGGAAAACGTGACAGAGGAAGGCAAAGAAGAGGATACCCAGCCGGTAGAGAACCCGGAAGCGATCAAGCTTCAGGACGATGTGAAAGATGCGATCAAGGTCCATCAACAATCTGGCGCAATCCGCAAGAAAGTGATCGAGGCTCTTGTGGAAGAGGAAGTCAGCACCCGAGCCGATTTGCTTACCAAAGCTCTTGCAAAGCGAAAGGCACAAGCAAAAGAACTGGACAAGATTCGACCTGACCATTGCACCTTCCACGGAGATGGTACACCAGCCCAGCAACAGTGGTCGAAGGCGAAACTCGGCGAACGAGCAAAGGCGCAGAAGGTTCTCTCCAAGATCGACTCGGCGATCAATACCGCAGTAAACAACGCGGATTACGAAGGACTCAAGAAAATCGCACAATAGTGCGGGAAGGAAAACAATGGAAAACGACGTGCTGAAAGAGATTATTGATCATGCAACTCAAAAGCTGAAAGCGGCTTATGGCTTTTGTGGAGTAGCAGAAGGACCAAAGATGGCGATGCTTAACTCTAGTGACGGACAAGGCAATGACATCAAGATCAATATCAAGCTAGAGGAAGAGTACAGCCGGTCTAACGGAGTATAGGATACGTAAGAGACTTATTAGCAGTTGCTCGCGACATCAGCCCCGAGAGGAGAAACAATGAGCTGGCTTAGACAAAAGTGGCAGATCACTAAGTGCTACTGGCGATGGCTGTGGATGAGTCGTGCTCAGCGAGCACAAGCCAAAGCTATGAGCAAACTGCTTTTCAATCTCCTGGGCAATGCCCCCATGGAGAAAATCATGAGTGGGGAAAGTTGTTCGTGGAATATGACGCCTGGACAAGAGAAGGGCACAAAAGAAGGTATTTAACAGTATGTAAAGGTGGTGACAGGTAAAGATGTTCAAGTGGCTGGCATGGCTGTTTCGACGCAAGCAAAAACCGACAAAGTACCCGTCCCGCATACCAAAGAGATTGTGGTGAGTCCCGAAAGCGAGGATAAGCATGAAAGGAATGTGCATCGTATGCGCAAATGCAGTGAGGAAGTACTTTCCGCTTCTGACGCCCAGCCAACAACTGGAAATTCTTTGGTGTGGAACTGCTTTCCCTGCTGGATGTGGAGAACGAGTTGACGAACAATTGGCAGAGTTAGAACAGAAATCCAATGGCAACTTCGAAGATGCCATGAGGATTACTCATGAAGAATTCGATGAGGTTTGGGAAGCAACACGACATTTGCGTGCGCGTTGGGATGAGAAAGAGAAACGGTGGATTGAGCCAGAAGAGAAAGCATTAGCAGCCCTGTAGCTCAATTGGATAGAGCGCCTGGCTTCGAACCAGGAGGTTTTTGAGAGTTCGAGTCTCTCCGGGGCTATTGTAAGTTTTGGGTTTCGCTGGCATTCTTGAATAGGAAGAACTTTTTGGACTGGCTTCACAGTGACGAAAGGTATTTTGGAAGATCATGAAACCGATGCAGAACTGGCCCAATGGGCTGATATATTACGACGAAGCAGACATCGAAGCTCGCGAATTTCTGATACGCTTCATCTCGCGTGAACTACGGGATGCTATGCGTCAACTCAACCGTGGCATCGATTTCGTTCGGGTTGAGACACCTTGTCTCATTCCAAAAGAGATTGTCGAGCCTCATCTCGAAGTCAAGTTTCCTTTGTGGAAAGTAGATCCCACCAACCATATTGAAATCAGTCCTGAGTTAATGGAGAATCACCTTTGGTTGCGTCCTGAATCTACGCATTGTACGTATGCGATGTTCAGGGAGCTTTATCCTGAGAGCAACCGGCTTAAGAAAGTCCTGCCGCTTTGCCTATGGCAAGCGGGACTATCTTTTCGGGTAGAACAGGACAAGACATTCCGCAACTTGCGGTTTAAGCAATTTTATCAGATGGAGTTCCAGTTGGCGTATGCCGAAGGGACTAAGGCTGATTACCACTTACATGCTGTCCGAGCTATGCGGGGCATCCTCGACAAGTTGTTTCCTCAATGGGGTACAGCATCTGGAATATTGACGCCGGAGCATATTTACTCTGTAGATTTAGAAGACATGGACGAGATTCCATTCTACTCGGAAAAAACAACTGACCTGTACGTTTTGGACCATGAAGTCGTGGCTATTTCGAATCGCACAGATTTTGAATATCCAATCTTGGAAATCTCTTGTGGACTGGATCGCTTGCTGGCGATCTATCGTCAACACATTGTGAGCTGAGGTGAAACAATGATTTGGGAACTATTTCTCGTCGGCAGTTTCTGGTTTTGGGCTCTTTGTGTGATTGAAGTTGCATGGCTGCTTCGATCTCTTCACGAAGAGAGTGGATGGGGGATAGGGATGAGCCTGGTCGGGCTTGGCGTAGTCCTTTGGCTCTTCGGCGACTTCAACGTATTCGCTTGGGCGTGGATGAATCCACTCTTCATGCTGGAATGCGTCGGAGCATACCTTGTTTTGGGGGTGGTGTGGTCATTAAGCAAATGGAAAATGCTTTGCAACGACATTCGTACCATAGTCCAAGAAGCCAGGGTCGATTTCCGAAAAGAACATAAGATTGCGCAAGAGACAATTCCTGTGGATTTGCGTGGAAAATGGGGTGAGTACCTGGGTAATCGAGATTGGTCTGAGCTTCCAAGGAGAGGTAGGTATCATGGAGCAATCAGCAGCATCGAAGATGTTATTCCTCATCCGAGAGACTACAAAGCGACCATCTTGTACTGGCTCGGCTACTGGCCGTTGAGTATGATCTGGTTCTTCTTCCACGATATGATCGAGCGAGTATTCAACTGGATCTACCAGACCTTTAGCAAATTGTATCGCTCGATTGCGCGGAACACCTTCGCTGGTATTCCGGATGATTTCGGAGGGAAAGACGAAAATCGTACATGATTGCGTAGAAAGTTTGCAGGTAGTTCAAAGTCATTATCCGGACGCCGTCAGCGGGGTAGCCAGCTGGCCAGTGGTCCTGCGGGTCTTGCCGGGGACGGGTAGAATAGCGGGTGTAATCCGAAGATGTGTGGTTCGATTCCCACCCTGCAATGTATAATGTTAGAGGAAAGTCATGAAAAAGACTCTATTAGGATTGGGACTCGTGGTAAGCGGCTTATTGTTTTTGTCAAAATGGTTTGCTGACAATGGTCCTGTTTGTTCCAAACATATTATTTCCAAAACGCTGCATAATGGCAAATTGCGTTGTGCCAAATGCGCGAGAGGAGAGTAGGCAAATATTGGAGACGATCCGGCTGGATAAGGGACACGATTGCTAATCGTGTAAGGCGTTAACAGCGTCTTGTGGGTTCAAGTCCCGCCGTCTCCGTTTAATGGCTAATCGGGAGCGCAGAGATGCTCTCCGTTATACGATAAATGTTCCTGTGAAGTTGAAATGGAGACCTAGATGGGAATTTCGCTTCTAACAGCCCTGCAAATACAGGGCAACTCAGTTCTTGCTGGATCTAGCCAGCATGAGAATGGCAAGTTCTCCTGCCTGATTATGCATGGAGAAGAGAAGAGATTTAGAATTCTCTTGTCATCAACCCCAACCTATGAAACAGCAGAAGAAGCAAAAAAGGCTGGGCAAACGACGATAGATGAAATTAAAAGGATGGACTTGTCTCCGCAAAAAGAGGAACTAAAAACTCTTATCCCGGAAGAAACACAAGAAGTGATATCAGATATTATCGACGCATCTCGTTCTCCGTTACCATGAAGATAATCATACTATCATTGCTTTTAGCTGGTTGTCTGCTGAAGGAAGAAAAAGTCGCTACCAGTCTGCCAGAGACGATAACAATTTCTGGATACGTACTAACAGAAGATGGACAACCTGTTGAAGGTGTCCAGATCATTGCAACCACAACTGATTGGGACGGTGACGGTGATTGTGATCT
>SDBT01004836.1_pt1 | contig 22783 bp, 33 predicted proteins | sample 2277101 | NCBI WGS metagenome assembly SDBT01 (sample SAMN10404973, study PRJNA504765) | marine sediment metagenome | isolation source: marine sediment core GS10_PC15, 103 cmbsf | place: Arctic Ocean: Southern Knipovich Ridge | collected 2010 | reverse complement strand
CTTTTAGTAGAAGAACTTGAAGTAGAGACTTCAATGAAAATAGGCGCGACAAGTGCCACAACTAGCATAGGAAGTGCCTATTATGGAACATTTAGCGATTCGTGTATAGACTTTACGAACGTTACTTTGAATCACACTGGTTCATCTGGCCCGGTTATGATAAGGGCTGGAACGTATGGCAGTCCTGTAAGTTCGAGTGATGCACATCAGTCAGGAATGATTAGACTATACGGAAGCAACGACGCGGCAAGTGACGACGGTACAGGATTTTACGACAGAGGAATATTGCTGTATTGAACTATTCTATTTGTGTTTATCGTTTGCAAATGTGTTATCCAACATTGGAGGAAAAGATGGTTAACCACGCAGGCAGTAAAACAAATGTTCCGATTAGATGGTGGTAAATATAAATTTGTTGACCCCACTAAGATGGAAGAGGCAACCAGAGACCTCACCAATATAGTCAATAATATAATTCCAAGAGCAACGCAGACTGGTGCTCTGGTTATGGGTGGGGTCCCCGCTGAACGTGGTGCCATCACAGTTCAATCCATAGTTGCCAAGATAATAGCCAATCAACCCCTTACTGCTCCTGAAAGGCAGTTATATGTTAATCAATCTCAAGAGGTAGAAGCTGCCCTACAAGAACAAGTAACTCCCACACCGCCTGTAACTGCCGTAACACCTGAAGTAACCCCACCTGCTATAACTCATAGGGGAACAGAACCAGCGGGTATAGCAATAGCTAATCAGTTGCGAGTTCAGTATGATGGTATTCAAGCAGAGATTGGTATGCAGTTTACCGACCCACAGACGGGTTCTACTACCTATGGAAATACCTTAGAAGAGGTTAGGACTAATTTAGAGAATATGAGGGCAGGATTTGCTGCCCTAGAAGTTACCCCAGCAGTACCTGCTGTGCCTGAAGTTACAATTGGAGAACTCGCAACTGATGAGCAGTATATTAAAGGTGTTGTTAAGCAATTAGAGGGGAAGTCTACGAATGAGATTGCTAGTTTCTATGCCAAGCAAATAATGGAGGGAGATACAAAACTAGAGCAGATAATTAAAAAGTATAATCTACCTACTGATACGCTTAAGATACATAAAGAGTTTGTCAGAATGGCGAAAGAGGGTATTCCAGAAGCCAAACCCCCAGCAGTTGAAGTTGCTAAACCTCCAGTAGAAGTAGTTGAACCCAAAGTAGTCCCTGAAGTTGCTCCTCCAGCGGAACCTATTATACCACCCACTGAGCCAATCGCTAAAGCTGTTATCCCTAGCACACAGGGAATGAAAGACTTGGGTGCCAAAGAGAAAGTCAGACCAGCTCGCAAGGTTTTAACTAGAATAGGACAATGGCGTGAGTTATTTAAGCCAACACAAAAAGCAGAGGTTGAGTTACACGAAGAGCAAATAGCCAAATCTAAGATATTTGATAGATGGCAGAAACTATTAGGTAAAGATAAGGCACGGTGGGCATTAGTTTCTGATGAGATAAATAAGAAGGGTAGTGTTGTGGGATTAACTGCTAATGAAAAGCAAGTGGTTGCCGAATATAGAAAGTGGGCTGATGAATGGGCTGATAGAAAGGATTTGCCACAAACTAAACGTATAAAGGATTATATGCCCCATCTGTTTGAGCAGGAAGCTACAAGGCAAATTAAAGAAGAGGGTGGCATTGACCCAGTATTAGCACAGTTATTAAGTGAAAAAGTTACCAGAAAGATAACCGACCCATTTCTTAAAAAGAGATTGGGTGCTGTGGGATGGGTTAAAGACCCCGTAGCTGCTGCCAGAGCATACGAGGCTGTATCGTTAAAGTTTGCCTACTATACTCCTTTATTGAATAAGATAGATGCTATGTTAGCCGACCCCGATATTCCCCAGAGTGTGAAGAACTATTTAAGCGGATATTCAAAGCGTATGACTGGCGAGTTATCAGAGATTGATAAGAGTGCGAATGTTACCATAAGGGAGTTTGCTGAGAAAATTAAGAATGTTCCTGTGATTGGCAATTTCTTTTATCCTAGAATGACACAAGGTAATCCAATCGGTATGGCATCATATCATTTGACTGGTAGCTTATATGGTTTATTTTTAGGTTTCAAAGCAACATCAGCTATTAGAAATCTTAGTCAGCATACTTTAATTCTTGGAGAGGTTGGCCCAAAACACTTCGCCAATGGCATAAGATTAAGATTTACCGCAGAGGGTAAGGCGGTGCTGAAAAAGTCATTAGTGCTTCGCTCCCGTAAGTTTGCCTATACTGCTGGGCTAGACTCCTCCTTTGCTAACAGGTGGACTGATGAGTTTAGGGAGACAGCATTGTATCAGTTCCGATTAGCTGATAGGCAGAATGTATCCGATGCTTTTCTGGCTGGATATTCTGAGGCCAAAGAGTTATATCCCGAAGTTGGCGAGCAGATGTGGATAGATAGGGGGGATGAGGTTGCTGCCGATACACAATATCTGTATACCAAGATGAATAGTATGTCCTTTTCCCAGAGTGCACCTGGGAGAACTATGTCTATGCTGACAACGTGGACTGAGAATTGGATAGAGTTACAGACTAAGTGGATAAAGAGAACTCCATCCCAAGTCTACTTAGAGCAAGAGAGATTAACTGGTAAAGCACCACCTACAAAGAACTGGTCTCAAACATACAAGGCAATCGCTCTTTATATGACATTAGTTGGATTAGCCTTTGCCTTTGACGACCAAACTAGGTTTAAGATAAAAGAATATACGGGTGTGGGGTCTTTAAGATATTTGGCTGGTGCTGTTGGTGGCGAGTTCCCAGCAATGGAGGCTATTGGTTCTGTTGCTAGTATCGTAGCAGGTTTTCTCACTGATGATGAAAGGATGCTTAATAGTGGGTTGGCTGAATTCAAGTCCACTTTCACTCCTGGGGTTATCAGGCAATTAAACGATGTTGGTTCTGGTGAAAAGGATTATTCTACACTCCTCTTCTACTTAGAGGCTAAGGACTTCCATATTAAAAACCTCAAGGATAAATGGGAGACGGGTTGGAAGAAATATCCCGTTTTTGAAACCCCTGAAGATAAAGTCGAATATATTAAAACTCATCCCAAACATAGGGGGTGGTCGGATACTAAAATCAGGAATCAGTGGCGAGAGGATAATCCTCTGCTTGAAGCCCAGATGTTTGTTGTGAGTCGATTCACAACTCTATCATCTGATAAGGCTAGGGTGGAAGCATTAAGGTTGATTGAAGAACACAAGATTGATACAGAATTGATAGACGGTTACGAGAAAATCTTTGGGATTGATACCACTGCTGAACTTAAAACATTTGAGGATAGAATTGGCAACTTTGAAGACCTAGTTGCTGGCGAAGAACCAAAATACTTTACATTGAGTAACTACGCATCTGAGGTTAATAAGTTAGTAAAGTCTTCTGGCAGGGCAAAGATTCAAAAAGAAGCGTCTCCATTAACAAAGGGGATACTAGAAGCACAGGATACTATTGAGGCTTATGATGTGTTAAAAGAGGGTGATGCTAGAATAATGTGGAGAAAGCAATACCCAGAGGCAGAGGCTTGGATGTTTTTACTTGGCAGGGTTACATCCTTCCAGAGTTTTAAGGGTGCTGAGATGGCACGAGACTTGATGGAGAAGTATGATATCCCTATTGAGTGGTTAGAATTCCCCAAGAGAACTCTTAAGAGGACGGGCAAGGCTAGTGTTACACCAGTAAATGTGTTTAGTGGATTTGGGGCAGCAAGACCACGCCAGGCTACTCCTACCTATCCCACATTCCCGAAACCTAGAATATCTACTGGGATAGGAGTCAGAGCACCAACTGTGCCAGGTTTTTAAGGAGGTTAGAAATGCCAGCAGATTTTGACAAATGTGTGCGTGAGAAGGGTCGTGTTAGAACTATATCACTTAAAGGTGATAGATATATGAGGGTTTGTTATAAGGATGGAAAATCATTTGCTGGGGAAGTTAAGGAATCCAAGACCAAGAAGAAATGAATCAAGAAACATTAGACAAGATTAAGTATGAGTGTGAGAAGATAGAAAAAGACCCTGGCTTTGGGAAGGTTCTTATATCTATTGAGAATGGAACTGTAAAGGTTATTCAGCCTACTCCAACCATTTTAATTAAACGACTTGACAACATCAACAAAGTAGTGTAGAGTATATATAGTACGTTAAAAATAGAATAATATCCCCTAGAAGGAAAACTTAGAAGGGTTGGCTCTTAATTGAGTTAGCCCTTTTTTTGTTTTAAAAAATAAACAGGAGGATTAACTAACGTGGACGAAATCACTGAGGCTGGAAAGGACTCTACTCAGGCAACTGACCAGGCTTCTACTAGCGGAGATGAGACTACTTCAAAAACGACCCAGACTTACACCAAGGAGACACAGACGAAGGCTGTTTCTGATGCTCTAGCTGAACAAGGTAGGGTACATAAGGCTGAACTTGAGCCTGTTACCCAAGAGAGAAACACACTCAAGACCCAAGCCGAACAAGCTACCACAAAACTTGAGGATACCAATATCAGGATTAAAGACCTTGAGAAAGACGTGGACGATGCTATAGGCGAAGATGCTGACCTGAGAGACATTGCGAAAGTCAAACAAATGTTGAGGGCTGAGAGAGACCAAGCCAAGATAGATGTTAGGGCAGAAAGAGATGCTGTTGCTGAACTAAAGAAAACCACTGAGGCTGAAAGGTTGCAGTGGGCAGAAACGGTAGCTGAGGCACAGGCTTTCAAGTTTGATGGAGAACTGGCTAGATTGGTTGACGAATATGATGGAGACACCACTGCCAACTTCAACAAGTTAAAGACAGCGTGTGATAAGGCTGGCATTAAGACTAAGGAAGGTGCTGAGGCTATAGCTGAACTTTCATTCACAAAGAAAGCTGAAGAGCCTAACTTGCTAGATGACTCAGGTGTGACGACTGGGGCGGGTTCAGGGATACCAACAACTAAAGCAGGGCTTGTGAAGTGGATAGAGACCCACACACAAGCAGAATACGAGGAAAAAGCCCCCCTAATCAATAAGATGAGGAGGGAGGGTAAATTCAAGTAAGGAGAAAATAAATGACTCTTTCGGCAAGAATACCATCTGGGTTGAAAACGGACCAATTCATCCCAACATTATATTCTAAAAACGTTTTAATGGCACTCAAAAGCAGACTGGTTGTAGTGCCTAATGTAAATCACTCTTACGAATCAGAACTAAAGTTGGGTGATACCTTATATATACCACAAAGCCAGCTAGTCACAGCAACCGAAGTTACAGTCGGAACAGAGGGTGTAATTAAAGACCCACAAACAACCGCCATAACACTAACTATTGATGAGTGGTGGGAGGCACCCGCGGTTGTGGATTATATGTCCAGACGGCAGTCACAGGTTGACCTAGTTTCTTTGTCAGAGACAGAATCGGCCTATTCCATATCCAAGAAAATAGACTCTACCCTTTGTGATGAGTTCTCAAGTCTTAATGGGGGAACAATAAGGGGTAGCGATGGTTCAGCATTGACTGACCTAGTAATGATTGCTGCTGTAGAGGAATTGGATGAAGCAGATATTGATGAGGAAAACCGTGTTTGGATAGGAGACCCATCAACAAGGGCGGACATTATGGGGATAGACAAGTTCGTGAAAGCCGATTACTTTGCTGGTGACGCTATCCCGACTGGTCAGTTCCGCAAAAACATCTATGGCGCACCGCTTTACATTACCAATAACCTGACTGCTGTTTCAAGTGGGACTGGTTCCTATGGTGTTTATATGCACCGTAACGCAATAGCAATCGCTATACAGGAGAATATGAGCGTTGACCGTGTAGAGCAACCTCTGAAGCACCAAATCACTATCAACACAACTGCCCTATGGGGTTCGACTATACTTCGCAACCTTGCTGGAGTTCCAATCTATACAAGGTTGAAGTAAGATATGCCACTTTTTGACTTTAAGTGTACCTGCGGGAAAGAAAGGGAAGTTTACACTTACGACTTAACTAAGGTTGTAACTTGTGACTGTGGACTTCAAATGGAGAGACTATACACTAATTTCCCAATGGTTAAGATGAAGGGAGAGGGTGGCTATCCGTCAAGAAGGAAACAGGTTTTTAATACTACGATGCGAAAGCATCCAGAACTAACATAAGGAGGAAACTATGGGAGCAACAAGAGATGTAGCTCTAAACGAACTTCCAATCAGGGGTATCAGTATAAATACCCTCGCTGGGGCAGATGCCACTCATACGCTTGTGGGTAGTGATTCGGGTGTGATATTCGTCAATTTCTATAATTCAGCTACCACTTATAATCTACCCGCCGTTGTTGATGGGAAGGGTAAGATGTTCTGGTTCTTTGCAGCTGTGGCTGCCAATATTGTGGTCTATGGCCCAGCAGCTTCCACTATCTACGGAGACGGTGCGATTGGTCGTACCCTAACGGGAACTGGGGCGATTGGTTTAAGTTGTATGGTTATCGGAGATGGTGATTATTACTATGCCTTTGAAATTGCTGGTAGTTGGGCAACTACTTAAAATTAAGTTAAAAGGAGAGATATATGGGCGCAACAAGAGATATAGCCTTAAATGGGTTGCCCATCAGAGGTATTAGTATCAACACCGAGGCAGGTGATGACACTGAAACAACTATTGTAGCCAGTGATTCGGGTATTCTCTTTGTCAACTTCGAATCAAGTGGCACGGTAGAATATATCCTGCCAGCCGTTGCCGATGCGAAGGGTAAGTGGTTCTGGTTTTTCACCGCTGTCGGTGCCAAGATAAAGGTAACAGCACCTACCTCTACGATGTATTGTGTCGAAACCGCACTACAAACCAGCACATTTAGTGCTGCTTCTATTGGAGAAGGGGGTATGTGCATCTGTGATGGGACTTACTACTACTTCTATGAGATTTGCGGCACTTGGGCAACCAGTTAAATTAAAGGCTTTGCCCGTTGTGCCTGAAAACAATGGGTATGACGCCTGGCTCAAATGCGAGCGCTCTAGGGCGTTAAATAAATAAGGAGAAATTATATGCCACAACAAGTAAATGTATACAAGGAACTAAAATTCTTCCCAGGGGCCGTCATATCGGGAACGCCTGGGACTGGTGAAGGCCGTACTTACTATGTAAACAACATCACGGGTAGTGCATCTGCTAGTGGTTTAAGCTGGAATGCTGCGGTGGCAGAAGTAAGTCAGGCCGTAACACTGTCAGAAGCCTATCGGCTGTTAGGTGGCAGGAAATCTTCCGTAACCACAAATGACTATATTAGAAATACCATCTTGGTTCAAGGTACTGGAACAGCTTACACTGCACTAACTACACTTCCATTGTATTGTGACCTCATAGGGCTTGGTGCAGACCCACGTGGTACAGGTGCTGGTATTGCCCGTATAGGTTCAGATACCGTTACAGGATATGGCGTTACTTGTACTGATACTATTCGTGGACTAAATGTTTATAACATTCAGTTCCAAGGTGGAGCAGCTAATTACGTATTCACGATTGAGAATATGTACCGTTCAACTTTCACCAACTGCTCCTTTATGACCCCAGGGGTAGCCACTGGAAAACCAACCGCTGCGTTCCATTCAAGTGTTGGCAGTGGTAGCCTTGTATTCGACCACTGTCATATCGGTGCAACAAGCTGTAGTCTTGGTACTGAACCAGCCATCGGGATGAAGATTGCAGGAACAGGCTGGACTAACTGTCTTGTTGAGAACTGCTTCATTGCTGGAGCGCAGGGCGTTACGGTTGCGTCAACTGTTGCCGCTAGCTGGGGGTCAATGTTCAAAAGCAACTACATCGGGCAATCTGGTGATACTTGTGACATCGGTGTAAATGACGATGCTACTACTGGGAACGGACAAATCATCTATATGGGCAACTACATCTCTGCTACCACTGCCCTTGATATTGAAGATAACGTCCAAAGGGCTATAGGCAATTACCAAATAAATGATTTTGTTGCAGCAAGCTAAACATAAGATTACTAGACTATAGAGCCAACGGGGGAGGGCTTTATCTCCCCCACTGGAGATACTATGAAACAGATATGTCCACAGTGCGGTGCGGTGCTAAAGAATGGGTATTGTCCTATTTGCCACAAGGTGATGGTGTGAGAAAAAGAAAAGACATAGCAAAAGATGCAATCCGCAAAGAGGACTTAATCATTGAGGTACTTCTTGATATAAGGGACATACTTGTTAAAGCTACTAAAAAGAAAAAGTCTTAGGGGCGGACTCTAAACGCCTACTAAAACAAGCGTATAGTGCTCATAGAGACTTACGCAAGGAGACGAAATGGCAGACGAAATCAAGACTTCGGTAAGACAGGAATCTTACTCGCTACACAGTGATGGTGAACAGGGGATGGTCAGACTAAACAGGCGTGGTGAATTGGTTGTTCCAGACTACTATCAGCAATTAGTAGCAGATGGCAGGGTTTATATATTAAGTAACGTTGCTCGTGAAACTCCTGCTGCTATGGGGACGGATTCAGCCACTTTTGATGATACTGACCCTGCTTTATTGGTAGATGTTCCAGAGGGCGCAACCATGATTCCGCTAGAGATTATACTAAATTCAGCAGGAACTGCGGGTGGGGGTGTAATCAGGGTTTTAATCACACTATCCGATACAATCCGCTACACTTCAGGTGGGATAGCAATACCAAAGCAGAATATGAGATTTGACGAACCAAAAACCTCTTCTTGTGCGGCTTATGAGGGAACTACCGCCATTGTAGCTGCTGGTAACACAGACGATATTACCCTACACGCTGCATATGTTGACCCAGATGTGGCTACAGCACCTTATGGAACACCGACTAGGGTTCACTGGTCGGCAAGGCAATTTATTGCCCCAGAACTTATCGGGCCTGCAAGTTTGGTTATCTACACTTATGCTGCAAGCACTCAACCTAGCTGGTTCTTCAGCATCAAGTATGCTGAGTTTGATACTACTGAAGTAAAACAGGTTTAACAATTAAATAATAGGGGGAGGGTAATACCTCCCCCACAATAGGAGGCGAAATGCCATATCAAAAAATAAAGGGCATGCTTCGTGATGGTAAGACCTCTCGGTTTGTTCAAGTTGACCCAGAAGGTCGGCTTGTATTGTCCCCGTCAACCGAGGGCGAGTGGTTTACTGCTGCGATTGCGAAATCGGGAACTACATCTTCAACGGTTGATTTAGGGGACTCTTTTATGTATATGAGGGTAATCATACCTACTCTAGATACCTGTACTGTTAAGGTTCAGGTAGCTGAGAAGTCAACCTCTACTTACTATAATTTAGATGAAGTAACCACTTCTGCTGGAACCCACAACTATGCTACTACCTTCTTACTGGGCGGATACCGCTTTGTGAAATTGGTGACTTCGGCTGCTCAGAGCACGGCGGCAATCTCCATTAAATGTAGTGGGTTAGGAGTGTATTAAGATGGGGATGAGTATACTAGACAAAGGTGGACTAAGTATCTTCGGCCCAATGGGTTATCCTGATTCGGAACAGATACTATTCGTTGATGTAAACCAAACAGGTTCTAGTGAGACTGGGGTTCGGGGTAATCCATACCAAACAATACAAGGTGCTGTAGATGCAGTTGTAACAGCAGGGGATAATAGCGACGATGTTGCTTATGTAATTATGGTGGCTCCTGGAACATATACAGAGACCCTAACCCTTGAGAACGATTTATTGAAGAACCTAGCCTTTATGGCTATGGGAGGCCCTGCTTCTGGGGGTTACTCAAATGTAAATGGTAGTGTGATTTTAGACCCTGCTAGTGGAGATGCCCTAGAGTCAGAATTAGATAACACCAACCTGCATTATCTCTACTTCAAGGGCTTTAGATTCATTGGCACTATCCACTTAGTCGGCGAGATACAGAATACACTCTTCGGAGAGGATGCTCTTACCTTTGAAGATTGTGGTTTTGAAGGTTTCAGGGATGGAGTAGTAAATATAACCATTGCTAATCTGGAGAGGTTTACTTGGGTAAATGGCTGTATAGGTAGAGGCACAGTTATAACTGCCCAGAACATTTGGTCAATGAGTATTAACGGTGAAAGGTTCTCTGACTGGCCAATGGATATGTCGGGGGCATGTACTTTAACTGCTGATACTACTGCGAATATGCCCTACCACATGGATGACGATAACGCAGGCGGCGACCAGATGACCTTCGCTATAAACCATGCCTTTGTCCAGCGTAGTTCATGGACACTGGCACAGGGTGGCACTGGTGTTCTTAGGATTCAGTGTAGAAACGGCTTCATGAATGGAAGTTTCACGGCACCTAGCTTAGGTTCTGTTTATGGTTACAATGGAATCTTCAACAACAATATAACTATGAACGCAAACGGCACTCTATTCCTCTATAATACAGTAGTTAAAGGTGCTCTTACTAGGAATGGATGTGCGGTTAACATATATAATAATGTAGAAAGCTAAGAGCAGGGAGGCAAGGCTGTGAAAGTTGTTCGTATTAGCTTTGAGGATGGAGATATAGTAGTAGTTAGTGAATCTGCCGTAGAGAGCGGCTCGAATGAGGAATTTGAGGAGAGGGTTCCTCTAGCTACTTTTATAAGGGATGCCTTATTAAGCATTCCAGAAGAGGAAAGGAAATTTGTTATAAGCAACCCTGCATCTGGAGAGCACAAGGTATATGGTATTAGGAGGAACGCTGAAGGCAACCCTGAGTACGACTATAATGATGTACCAGAATCATAAAATAAAAAAGGAGGGAAGACAATGACTAGAGCAGTAGCAGAAATAGTAGCGCCCGCAGACTTAGATGGTATCCCAGACGGCACTACCTATAAGAAGATGAGTGCTACGGAGCAGACCAAACTAGGCACCATAGAGAACTCTGCCACAGCAGACCAGACTGGTCTTGAGATACAGACATCTATCACGGAACTTGCTGATGCGGACAAGGAGCTAGTAACTAGTGCACCCCAGAGTGGTGAGTATAGGATTTACGGTATCCACCGCAACGCTGCTGGTAATCCTGAGTACGATTACGAAGACCAAGCGGAGGCATAATGGCTAGGGCAACTGAAGAGATAGTAGCTACTGGTGTAGCTCAGGCAACCTTTGATGCTCATGCTCATAACTATCGTAAGATAAATGAGCTTGCTGTTGATAAAGACCATCTGTATAATGATGTGCAAAGATATGCAGTAGCAGATGATGCGGAAACAGTAGCTATTGTTGGGAATAATGCAGACCTTGAGGCAGTGGGGGTAACTGTAGCTACTCAGCCTACCACTACACCAGTTTAAGGAGTGGTTATACCTTACGCTGAGACAATTATTGTTTCAAGATAAATTGAGGAGGAAAAAGAATGAATCATAAAATACAAGGGGTTAATTCAAGTGGGGATGAGGTAAACCTGAAAGCATCTGACGGTGGGATACTTCACAATCTACCCTATCAAGTAGTCTGGACAGCGAAGGGTTATGGCTGGGAGGCTATGAACACCTCAGCTATTGCTTCCTTGATAGTCCGACCAGCCCAACTGTCCCAAATTACTCTGTATAACAACAGTGGCAGCAAGAGTTTCGTCATTGAGAGGGCTTTTGCGCATAACTTAATAAGTATAGCTACCTGTTCCTTCGGTATCTGGCTATGTGTTCACCCAACTGGGATGACTGCTCCTACTGGTAACAACATTGCCATAAGGAACAGTCTTAGTGGTCTAGCAGCAGGTGCTGAAGGCATCGTTGATACTGCCGAGGCTGTGGCTAATAATGGTTGGTTCCCTTGGGGGAACTCCAGACAGCAAACTGTAGCTACTGTTCCTGGTGCACAGGCAGAGGCTCAAATTGGTGGACGTATTATAATTCCTCCGACTGCTGGTATCTCTATGCAGGTAGTGGCGAACACGGCAGTCGTTACCTGTACCGTGGGTCTACATTGGTTCTCCGTTCCAGAAAAGGAACTGAGCGTGAACTAAAGAAAATTAAACTGGGCATTGGTTTAACTATGGGAGGTAGACTATGGCATTATCGTATGCTAATGTACTAGCCGAGATACTTCAGTATTTACAAGACACTGGGGCTGCCATATTTGCTACTGCTGAAACTCAGTATGGCATTGAGAATGAATTAAAACACCTGTCAAGGTATAGTCCTCAAGTTATTGATGTTATATACAAGATTGAGTCAAGGACGGGAACAGCCACTAGCGGAACTAGCTTAACGGATACAACTAAAAGTCAGTTTGTTGGTGGTGATGCTACCTATGAAAAGGTTGTCCACAATGCCACTGACCATACGTGGGCTGTCGTATTAGCTAATAGTTCTGAATCAGTCAATACATTGAGTGCTGATATAATGGATTCTGGGGATAAATATGAGATATACAATAAGAGGTGTAGAAACAAGAAGCAAATATATATCGGTGATATGCCTCCATACTTATCCATTAAGTCAGTGGAATACCCCATTGGCACACCAAGAAACTACATCAGGGTCTCCAATGACGTAATAGAACTTGAGGTTTACGACAGCACGATTGGGGACAGTGACTCTACGCTAACCAATCTGAATCAAACCGAGGTACTAGTTAAGTTTGCCGTACCACATACATTGTGCCAGATGACCGATTTGGTAGGGGCGGTACATACGGCAAGGGATTTATCCACCCTTCCAGTTACTGCGGTTATTGCCTATGGTTTTACCCTTGCTGAAACTTGTGAAGTAGGTGATACATTCTACATAGCAAATCACAGAAGCCTTTATACCTGTACTGAAGCAATCACTTGGTCAGATGCCACTAATGGTAATGTGCTTTATTTTTATCCCGAACTTGAGGCTCCTGTGCTTCAAGATGATGTTATAACCTTTAATAAGTCGAGCCTAGCACCAGAAGAGGAAAACTATCTTGTAAGACTTGTTAGCGCTAGGGCTGCTATATCTAAGTCTACATTATTCTACGCACAGGTCAATACAGCAATTACACAGTGTACCAATGCTGGTCTGGCCATTGCGGATGTCGATGCTTTAATTGAACTTGCGACAAAGGCTACTACAGGGGATATAGCACTTGGGAGAGCTTCAACGGTACTAGGAGCTACGGCAGTCACTGCCCTTGCAGCGATAATCGCTAAGGCAGAGACAGCAACCACGACAGTAACGGCAGGTAGTTTTGTTGTTGGTACTATTTACACTATTGTTTCAGTGGGGACTACTAACTTTACTTTAATTGGAGCCTCATCTAGTACAGTTGATGTTGTTTTTACTGCTACTGGTGTCGGCACTGGTTCAGGAACTGCCGTAACAAGCACGGGCGACATTGCTTTAGGTAGAGCTGAAGTAGCTAAGGCTCTAGATGCAATCCTTTTAGCCAACACTGAGTTTGACAAGATTGTCGCAGTAACTGTTGGCCCGACAGTACTAGCAACATCCTCTCTTGCTTCTGGTCTTACTTTGGTTAATACAATACCGATAGGTGGCGGTGCTGCTGAGTATATGGGACAAGCTGCCTCTCAGATTGGTTTGGCTCAGGGGCACGCTCTAGCTGGGCAAACATATCTACAGGAGGCATCAGCCGACATTAACACCGCAGCAAGCGATTTTCGCTCTGCCTCCTTAGAGTTAGATACAACAGGGGCTAAGGCACGGGAAGCTACTGCGAACTTTTCTAATGCTACTAGCCACTTCAACGCAGCTACAGCAGACTTCAGGTCAGCAGGTGAAAAGGTAAACGAAGCAATATCTAACCTAAGATTAGTAGCATCACGGCTTCAAGTGGCTCAAGGTGGCTTAAGGTTTGAGGAGTTTGGTAGAAGAGAACTAGCTCAAGTGGAATCTGAACTCAAATCACACGCAGGTTATCCAACTTCAAGAAGGTATGCGAGGGAATAATGGCTCGCATACTTCACGCCGACCTCACGACCGCACAAACTGCAGGGTATCCCACTGGGGGGTATAAGCCTGCGGTTAGGTGTATTCTCACGTCTAAAGGGGGCGGAACTACATACGACTATTCCTTTGACCCCACTGTAACTACCAATAGATTGATTCATATTCAACAGATAGAGGAGAGATATAACGACCCAGGGGTCATCTTATTATCCAATTATGACAGGGCTATTCCTGCTAACATTACAGGATACTATGTAGATATAGGATGGGGACATAACACTGCTTCGGGGAATAAGTGGGATACGGCAGCGGGTGCGGTATCTCCCAGAATGTGGGTAATGCCACAATCTGATATTTCGGGTGCTCCCAAAGGGGGGAAACCTAACCTCTATACTACCCTGATGATGTCTGGTGTATGGGGGGCAGTGCTTGACAAACAACCTCTCCTTCTCACAAGCACGCCTGAATACGATATACCATTACATAGATATGACGAAGGGAATACTATCTCTGTTTTAACAAATAAGACTATTTACGATGTATTAGAATACCTTATTGAAACCTCACTGTCTACTCAAACTGGATTGTCCTTTACTTTAGACGCTTTAGGAACCCAGGATGATGGGCAAATCAGCACCATAATCCCATTCCCCTCAGATAACACCAAGATAATACGGGAAATCAACGATGGTTCTCCTTGGTTCTTTGAAACCTATGGTGATTTAATCAGAAGCCTCTTAGAACTAACAAATTGTATTCTTGTTCCGAGGGCAGGGTTAGCTTTCAGGATTATCTACCCGCAATCAAGTGATACAGCAGACGAGACCTACTATTCCAGTGTCGCTGACGGGCATCCTTTCTATGAAGTGGAGAATAGGCGCTTGAATATGATACCAAATCACATTGAGATATTTGGTGGGGAAGGTGCCAATGGGCTACCTACTGTATCAGGACACTGGTTTGATACCGACCACTTTTCAGCTTGGGTAACCCCCGAAACCACCGCAACCTATGACGGCTCATTTATGGAAGTCAAGGCATCGGGTAGCACGGATAATATGTTATGGGAAATTGGACTAGATACTGCGGAGAAATGCAGGACTAGGGCTGCTGAGTTAGGTTGGCAATTAAAAGACCAGATACTAGGCACAAGAGTACTAATTCCAATGGATGCTAGGGTAGAACTATATGATAGAGTCCAAGTAAAGGATGCGAGATAATGACGGGTAGTGGAACAATAGGCGACCCATATATCATTGAAAATGTGGATGACCTCCAGGCTATAGAAGATGACCTTGATGCTTACTATGAACTAAGTGGCAACATAGATGCCTCTGCCACCTCTGACTGGAATGGTAATGCGGGATTTGCTCCAATCACTACCTTTGCTGGTCAACTTGATGGCAAGGGATTTATTGTGGACAGTTTGTTTATAAACAGAACGGGGGCAAGTGATTTTGTAGGGTTATGCTATGACAACTATGGCACTATCCAAAATCTTGGTTTAACAAACTGTGATATTACAGGCGAAGATGCGGGTAGTATAACTTGCAATAACTATGGAGCTATTACCAATTGTTATGCCACTGGTAGTGTTGCCTCTAATGTTGCAAATCCCAACGGAGCAGGACATTATGCTGGTGGGCTTTTAGCCTATAATGATGGGGACGGAGTAATCCAAAAATCCTACTCTGAATGTGCAGTAGGTGGATATGTACCTAGTGGGTTCTGTTCAATAGCCTATGGGACTATTACCGATTGCTATTCCAGAGGTGCTATAACTGGAACTTTTGCTGGCGGATTTGTTGTATTTAATTACGCAGTTATAGATAACTGCTATTCAACTGGGCTAGTAACGGCAACTTACTTGGGTGGCTTCTGTTGGGATAATGGTGGAACGGTAAGTGATTCTTTCTGGGATACTCAGACTTCAGAAACAGAAACCAGTGATGGTGGAACGGGCAAGACTACAGCCCAGATGAAGACTCAGGCGACTTTTGTTGATGCTGGGTGGGACTTCCCTGCTATTTGGGCAATAGACGGAACGACTAATAATGGCTATCCTTTTCTTAGTGGAGGCACCGTTTATCCCACCAATCCCCTACTCCGTGCCTCTGGGATAAGACGAACCTTCTGGGCTGGATTAGGTGGGCTATCTGTCTATCAGGTTGAGTTAGCTTTAGGTGGGATGACAACTGCGTATGTATCACCTATTGGTAGTAGGGATATACAGGGTGCTGTTCCCGACCTCCTGCTGAGACCGCTACCAATCACTGAGACTGGAATACCTGGAGTAACAATGCCCTTTACAAGCACGATGCCTACAGCACCCCAGATGGCTGAATATGCTGGTATGGGCCAGGCAGAGTATGATAGGATAATCCAACAAGGAAGGATAGCAGAAGCGTTGAGGGAGTTTGGCCCAATAACTGGTCCAGCTGACTTGGCAAGATTTAGGGCTCGCTATCCTGGGCTTGGAATATGAGGTTAATAAATGCCACTGTATAGAATTGACCCAAAAACAAGAAGGCTTATAGTATCCGACCTGACACCTTCCCACCGCCAAAGGACTACTGGCGTTCACGGAGTAGGCTCTGGCACTATACTAAGTAGCAAGGACTTAAATAATTACAAGGACGAGCAGGAAGAAAAGCACTTCTTTAGCGATTCATTACTTAAATCTCTACTGAGTGTTATCCTTGATTCTGACTGGACTGACGCTGATATAGAGGAGATTAACTGGGAAGAGATTGCATCTTATAGTATTCCTCAGATAGATGGCAGTATAATTCCACTAGATTACGCCAAGTGGACAGCTAGTGGGCTAGAGGGGAAGACGTATCAGGAACTTGTAAATGACATTAGTGGAGTAATTAAGGCTACCGATGTAGAAGTCTCTGAACTGAGCACAGCCACCTATGATGATGTCCAGAACTATATCAACTTCTATGGACACAGAAGCCTATTGACTGGTGGAGCAATAACCGATAACGGAGATGGTACGGTTGCCATAGCCTCTCTTACTGGTTGGTGTCCAATTAGCGATTCCGAAACTGCTGTAGGGAAATTCTTTAACTACGCAGGTGGGAATACTCCCTCCCTTACCGATATGACCACAAATTACATCTACCTGGATTATAATGGTGGCACTCTCCAATTAGTGGTTTCGACTAGCATCCTGACTCACGGTTTTAAGTTAGACCACATACACGTAGGTACAGCGTTTAGGGATGGGGCTGAGATTCATTTCCATAAACCGACTAACTTTGAGCTTGATTTGGGTGCTAAGGTTGACCTGCACCATCAAGAAGAAACTTTTGTTCACCGTGTGGACGGCTTAATTACCACAGAAACTGGAGCACGTAATCTATCAATAACAGCAGGAGTCTCATATGAGGGATTAAACAGACATACCTCTCTCCCGTTTAACACATCAAGGTCTGGTACGGCTGACTTTAATGAAGCCAATAAACTACACGATGCCGGCGGTGACTTTAGTGTGAATGATGTAGGTAAGTCAGTTCATAACACCACTGATGACACTTACGGGACTATAACAGCCTTCGTAGACTCGACGGAATTAACCCTTGCTGGAGATACCTTTCCTCTCGGGAATGAAAACTATGAAATTGATTTCTGGACATACCATTACTATGACGGAGACTTGGGACCCGCTGCCTGGGTGGAAGTACACGGTGCTACCCAGATAAGTAACTCCCAGTACAACGACACGGATACGGGGCTGGAAAGCTTCACGGCTAACAGGTACGGGGTTAGCTGGGTATTTATGGAGATAGACGGGCTACATATCCACGTAGTCTATGGACAGGGGGATTACAAAGTTAATGAAGCTGAGGAAGCTGGCGTTCCCTCTTCTCTTCCCAATATAGTCACCAATTACTGTGCCTTGATAGCCAAGATAATCTTACGGCAAGGTCAGACCACGATGATTATCACCTACCCGTGGACTACTGTGTTTACCTCTACCCTTGCTACCGACCATAGCTCTTTGGGTAATCTAGGAAATGATGACCATACGCAGTATATCCTACACTCCCTTGCCGATGCTGCCAATGACTTCCTTGTAGCCTCTGGTAATGATGCCTTTGTTAAGAAAACACTGGCAGAAACCTTAGCCCTTATATCACCTCTCACTACTCGTGGTGATATGATGTTTATGAACGCCTCAGTTAATACTAGGTTAGCTAAAGGTAATGATAATGAAATACTGGCTATGGGTGCTGACGACCCAGAGTGGAAGACACCTGCTACTATTCTCTCTGACATAGGAGCACAGCCTGTTGATGCTGACCTAACAAGTATAGCTCTATTGGGAACTGCTGCCGACAAGATGCTCTATACTACCAATACTGATGTCTGGGCTGAGGCTGCTATTACTGCTGCTGGCAGGTCAATGGTAGGGGCTGCTAATGCTGCTGCCCAGTTATTGTTAATGACCACCGCCATCAAAGCAGAGTTAGACCTCCTTGACCTTGCTGGTATGACTGCTGGTGAATTATTAGTAGCTACTGGGGCTGCCTCTGCTGCTTGGCAATCTAGTGGTGTTAAGCTAACTGCCCCTGATATAAGTGGGATAGTAACTGCTGCCAGTTTATTGACTATGCCCGCCTTTACTCTTGGCGGCTTTATAACTGCGGGTGCTAACGCTTTAGTTATCAGTGCCAAAGCGACTAATGATAATTACCTAAGATTGGATGCTTATGCTACTGATACGGGTTCTAGGGAAATAGCCAGTATGCGAGGTGCTATTGACCCATACTTTGGGTTGGGAGGTTCCCAAGAAGCAAAGTTCTATAATAGTGGACTCATTGAGATTGGAGCTTTTACTCTTGGTGGCAAGCTCACCGCAGGAGCTAATGAGATAGAGGGTTCTAACTTTGATATAAATGGTGGGACAATAGATGGAGTAACTATAACTGCTCCTGTCCTTGATGGCACAGTAACTAATACTGGTGCTGCCTTAGTTTTACCTGCTCACAGTTCGGGTAGCATTACTATGGTTGGTGCTGCCACAGTAGATGGCATAGATATATCGGCTGGTTTAGTTGCTCTAACAACCAAGGGTGATTTAATGGGTTATAGCACAGTTCCAGCAAGGCTTGGAATTGGAACTGATACCCATGTCCTTACTGCTGACTCTGGCGAGGCTCTTGGTGTGAAGTGGGCTGCTGCTGCTGGTGGTGGTGCTACAATAGCCACTGGCACTTATACTGGGAATGACGGTAATAATAGACAGATAACGACTGGTTTCAAATGTAGCCTGGTTATCCTATACAGTCCCTGGTCAACGAAGGTACTGGCTGTTATGATGCCTGATGGTGGGGCAGAGGTGGCTACCGCTGTTTTTGGTATGACTGGTGGCTCAGGACTTCACGCAACTGATGGTTTTGTTGTTTATCACACTACTGATTTTATAAATGAAGACACCATAGTTACACCATACTGGGCAATATCGGAGTAAGAAATGGAATACTGGAAGAAAGTAGATAAAGATGGGAAGACCACAACGGTAGAGAGTTGCTCAAATCCTCACGAAAAACCTGACGCAATCCAGATAACCAAAGAGGAGTATGATGAGTTTATAGCTTCTCTGCCAGTAGTTGAGCCAGAACCAGTAAGGGATGACTCGGCTGAGATAGACGAATTAAAGGCTGAAATAGAAAAACTAAAGGAGGTAAAAGATGGAACTTAAACTTTCCCAATTATGGTATAATAGGAACTATGAAGATATGTAAAGATGGTAGGGTTTGGGGACAAACTAATAGAGAGGCTGGGGGGCATTTAGGCATTCTCACTGGGCGAAAGTATGAAAAAAGGGGAACTGCGTCGGCAAGTAAGGAGGGGCGAAATAACCCTATGTATGGCAAGATAGGGGGCGAAAGTCCTAGATTTGGTAAAAGGCACACAAGCGAAGCCCGAGCGATAATGAGTGAACAAAAGTTGGGCGAGAAGCATCCAAATTGGAAAGGCGGAATAACGGGAAAGCGGAAGGTTATTATGAGCCGTATAGAATATAGATTGTGGCGTGAGGCTATTTTTGCTCGTGATAATTGGACTTGCCAAAGATGTGGAAAGAGAGGAGATTTGCTAAATGCTCATCATAAAAAACCCTACTCCCAATTCTCAGAATTCCGTCTTGCTATGGATAATGGAACTACTTTGTGCCTGAAATGCCATAGAATAGTAGAAAGCGAAAGAAGGGAGGACTCTAAAAATGTTAGAAGTTAATGTTAAGGAACAGACAGAGAAACTACAGGCAGAACAGGCTAAGTTACAACAGCAACTTCAGCAACTTGAACAGGCAAGGAATAATGTGGTGATTGCCCTTGCAAAGAACGCTGGGAAGCTGGAGCTACTAAATAGTCTTAATGGGGATAAGCCTAAAGAAGGGGATTAAAGGTCTCAATTTTGATTCTGGTGCTTGTGGTGATAGCTTGGTGTGGTTTCACGGTAAGGAAATTAAGGGGATAAAATGGGAAAGATAATCTATGGCCTCTATAAAGTCTTTTTATATTTCTGGGGCTTTGCTCAAGGGGAACACATAACTGATATGCTTCGTAGGCAGAAGCAAAGACTTGGTAAAGCGTGGTGGGTTGGTGTGGGTGGTGTATTCGGTTTCCTGATATGGCTGGTGCTACATATAATTGAGGTGGTCTAATGGCTAAGTATCAAGAGATTCTCGATGCAATAAAACACCTAGTAGCCAAGCTGTATGGTGAAGATGGATTTAGGGGAGACATCCCAGAGATAAAGGCAGACATAAGGAAGTTCTACAATCACTTTGATGACCACTCAAAAAGGTTGGTTGAATTAGAAACAAAAGTTAATGAACGCACCACAAGTCCAGTCATTAGAAAGATGAGTAAAAAGGCTAAGACTGGGTATGGTGGGATAATCATTGCCGCCTTTACGCTTCTATATTATTTAGGTCAAGCTCGTGGTTGGTGGTAGGATAAGCTAGGAAATCGTAGATAAAATGGGTTCTAAGGGGAGCAGTTAGCTCCCCTTCTTTTTTTATTGTGGAGGATTGACAACTAAAGAGCTTTCACTATCTCTCACTAACCCTTAATATCTCACCCAATCGCAATAATCTACCCCTTGACTTATACGTATTGACCAGTGTATTATATGGGGGAGATGAAAAGCTATTCAGAAATCAAGCAAGAAGAAGTTGGGACGCTAGAACGCAACAGGCAAATAAAGAGGGACTATAAGCCTGGTCTTGGTGGCAAGCTCGGCAGGGCACAACACCCGCCAATTACTCGTCAGGCAATTCATCAAATAGTTCACAGGAGTTACTCTAAAAGGGTTAGTCTTTGGAGGCGAATATGGAACAAGATACATTAAATAAGAAGCTGGCAGAGTGGGCGGGGTTCAGCCATATAGAAGGTAGATGGTGGCGAAAGCCTGAAGGAACATTTGAGTATAGAGATGGAGTCGCTTGGGAAGCATCTATAGTATTGCCCAACTTCATTGCCAATTTATCTCCTTGCTTTAAGTGGCTTGTGCCAAAGCTAGAACCAATGGGATATGACCTTGATATTAGTAACGACCTAGAACTGATGGGCTGGTCAGTATGCCTACACAATACTAAGAGTGAGTGTTCCATCGCATCGCCTATGGAGCATTGTGAGTTAGAAGGTATTACCCTAGCCCTTTGTAAAGCAATAGAGAGGGCAATAGATTCGGAGGTTAATAATGGAGAAGCTAAAAAACAAGATTAGTGATACTGGGGGATTGGTTTGTGGTGGATTTAATACTCAAAAGGATAAGGGCTGTGGCAAGGATGCTGGGACAGCGGTGATGTTTCGGGGGGTAGCTTATTGTGCGAAGTGTTATAGGAATATTAAGGAGGCAAAGAAATGAATATTGGTTGGCTAATTAGTCTGATTTTATGGGGCGTGTTTATGGTGATATGGGCATATTACGGTTTGGTGAAGCACGATTGGAGAAAGGCACTATTCTTTGTGTGTATAGCCTTAATATTCTCTGTGGCTGCCCTTGTTTTTGTATCTCTTTAAGGGGGTAAGAGATGAAAGAGATGAAAACTAAAAAGAAGGCTAAATTTATTATGCCAGAGATAATAGTTATCAATAATCAGATGTGGGCACCCAGAGTCGCCCTAATGGCAGGGGGCAATCAGCTTATGCTAGAGCCTATAATTAGCCTAGATGAGAAGGATAAGAAATGAACACAGAATCAGTGGTAGTGGGTAGAAAGGATGCCGACAATGAAGTCTGTTTAAGATGTGGAGCTTCAAGGATTACCATCCGTGAGATGATAGCAGAAGGTGGTAAGGGCAATCTAACAATAGTTGATGTAATGCTCGGTAATTGCCCAGCGTGTCAAAAAGCACTAGGAGGTAAGGGGTAATGGAAGAGAGGTGTCCAGAGGCTAGGTATGCTTCGTTTTTAACTCATTTTGAAGCGTATGACTGGTGTAATCTATCGGATAATATCTGTATAAGAAACACAGGTAATGAGGATTTTGATGTAGCGTGTGATTGGTATGATGAGTTCTTGGAGGAGGTTACTGATGAAGGCAAAAGCACTAAAGCAAAAGTGGCATAAGGACATAGAGAAAGACACCCAGAGAGAAGGTCAAATGGATGAAATAAGATTAAGGGATAAGGAGAAGAAGTAATGATACTAACAATTACGAGTGTTGAGCAAGCTAGTGGAGATTACGGGGAATACTTAAAGGTAATAGGAACAGACGACAAGGGCAAGGAAACGACCAAGAATGTTTCAGAGAGGTTTCGGGATAAATGGGATATTCTAAAAGCTGGTGCCTGCATTGACTTCAAGATGGTGCAAAAAAATAATAAGTGGCAGATTGATGGTATAGCGTATGCCTCAATGCCAGAACCACAGAAACTAGAAAGT
>SDBT01004835.1_pt1 | contig 22783 bp, 20 predicted proteins | sample 2277101 | NCBI WGS metagenome assembly SDBT01 (sample SAMN10404973, study PRJNA504765) | marine sediment metagenome | isolation source: marine sediment core GS10_PC15, 103 cmbsf | place: Arctic Ocean: Southern Knipovich Ridge | collected 2010 | reverse complement strand
AAGCTATAAAAAACCCATACTTCCTCGAATCGGTAAATCGGAATCGGAAACAGATATATGCAGCCTGAAATACGCAAGTTCCTGTTTGATGCTCGGTCTGCCTGTGAGGCTTTATTAACATTTACGCAAGGCAAAACTCTGCGGGACTATCGGTCCGACTTGTTGTTGCGCAGTGGTGTTGAGAGGCAATTGCAAATTATTGGCGAGGCCCTCAACCAGGCTCACAAGATGGATCTGCATATTGCCGAGTTGATTGAGAATTTCAGGCAAATCATTAATCTTCGCAACGTCATCGTCCATGGGTACTCTACCATTCAGGATGAGACGGTCTGGGGCATTTTGCAGGACGACTTGCCCAGATTGTATGAGCAAGTGAGCGATTTGCTCGGCGAAGGGGCGAGCCAATAAGCGTTTGCCACGGATTTGCCGGGCGTCTATAGGGCAAAAAGGAAGCCCCCGGGGTTAGCGGGGGCCATGTGTGTTATTAGGAGTAGGATTGTTAGCAATCTTTATTTGTCTTTCGCCTCGAATTCGGCCTCTATTACGTCTTCGCCGCCTTTTCTTCTGACCTCGCCCTCAGGCGGAGGGCCCTGGTCGGCGGGGCCTTCAGCGGCGGCTTCGGCCGGTCCGGCCGCGGCGGCCTGCTTCTTGGCGGCCTCTTCATAGAGCACCTTGCCAAGCTCCTGTGCGGCATTACCAAGATTTTCAATAGCCTTCTTTATCGCGCTTCCGTCTTCGCCCTTAGCCGCCTCTTTGAGGTTGTTCACGGCGCTTTCAATCTTTCCGCGTGTATCGGCGGAGACCTTCTCGCCGTGCTCTTTGAGGGTCTTTTCGGTGGAGTAGATTAATTGGTCGGCCTGGTTCTTCAGGTCAACGACTTCCCTGCGATGCTTGTCATCTTCAGCGTGGGACTCGGCCTCTTTTGTCATCTTTTCGACTTCCTCTTTGCTCAGGCCGGAACTGGATTGAATCACGATGGACTGCTCCTTGCCGGTGCCGAGGTCCTTTGCCGAGACATTGAGGATGCCGTTGGCGTCGATGTCGAAGCTGACCTCAATCTGAGGGAGGCCGCGCGGTGCGGGTGGAATATCGGTGAGCTGGAATCGGCCGAGTGTGCGGTTGTTGTTGGCGAACTCGCGTTCACCCTGCAGCACGTGGATATCGACGCTGGTCTGGTTGTCGGCGGCGGTGGAGAAGACTTCCTTCTTGCTGGTGGGTATAGTCGTATTGCGTTCGGTGAGCTTTGTCATAACACCGCCTAAGGTCTCAACGCCTAACGACAGGGGGGTAACATCCAGCAGAAGGATGTCCTTTACACCCGCATCGCCTGCGAGGACGCCGCCCTGAATTGCAGCGCCGAGGGCAACAACTTCATCAGGATTGATGCTTTTATTAGGCTCTTTGCCGAATATGTCTTTGACGATTTCCTGGACCTTGGGAATTCTGGTGGAGCCGCCGACCAAGAGTACCTCGGGGATGTCACTGCCGGAAAGCTTTGCATCCTGAAGGGCCTGGCGACAGGGGGCCTTAAGCCGTTCGAGAACATGGTCAACGAGGGACTCGAATTTGCTTCTGGTGATGGTAATCTGCAGGTGCTTCGGTCCGGATGCGTCTGCGGTGATGAACGGCAGGTTGACGGTCGATTCGACCTGGGTGCTTAGCTCACATTTGGCCTTTTCGGCGGCTTCTTTTAACCGTTGATGGGCCATGGGGTCGGTGCGAAGGTCGATGCCCTCGGTCTTTTTGAATTCGTCGGCAAGATAGTTAATAAGTTCTTCGTCGAGGTCGTCTCCGCCGAGGTGGGTGTCGCCATTTGTGCTGAGGACCTCGACAACGCTGCTTTCGTCTTCGAAGCCGCCAATGTCAAGGATGGATACGTCGAAGGTGCCGCCGCCGAAGTCGAAGACTGCGATTTTCTCGTCCTTTTTCTTCTCGATGCCGTAAGCAAGGGCAGCCGCAGTAGGCTCATTGATGATGCGCTCGACCTTTAGGCCGGCGATTTTGCCGGCGTCCTTCGTTGCCTGTCGCTGGGAATCGTTAAAATAAGCAGGGACTGTGATGACAGCCTGTTCGATCTTTTCGCCTAAGTAGTCTTCGGCAGTCTTTTTGAGGTCCTGCAGGACCATTGCCGAGACTTCCGGCGGTGTGTATTCCTTGTCGCGAACGCCGACCTTGACGAGTTCATTGGCACCGCCGGTAATCTTGTAGGGGACCGTCTTCTCTTCGGAACTTACCTCGTTGTGGCGTCTGCCCATGAAGCGTTTGATAGAAAATACCGTGTGCACCGGGTTAGTCACCTGCTGGTGGCGTGCAATCTGGCCGATGAGCCGTTCGCCCTTGTCGGTAAAGCCGACCACAGAGGGGGTCAGTCGCGAGCCGGAGGAGTTAACAAGGACCTTCGGCGCAGAGCCTTCCATTACGGCGACAACCGAATTTGTCGTTCCCAGGTCTATTCCAATGATTTTAGCCATGATAAGCTGCTCCATATTGATTTTTTATTTAAATCCACATGAGTCTGCACACCCTTTGTGTGCTACCTTATAGCATATTGCAAAGGCCGTGCCAGGAAAGCAAAAAACCGTAACCTCAGGCTGTAAAAGGAGTTGCTGTTTTTCAGCGGAGACCATATGATATGCCATTTTGGCAGTTTGTGAAGAAAAACAGTGCTGCGGAGCAGGCGTGTGCTTAGTTTTGGCAGAGTTTTGAGCGGATGATTTCGGCTCTTACTTCGTCGCGGCTGTCGGGGTCGAGTTCCCTGCCTTTATTGAGTTGCAGGTGGGCCGGTTGTGTGAGCATGAACAGCTCGTTTATCGTGGCGATGGAGATATTCTTCACCCTGCCGAGGTTGACACCCATTCGTATCTGGCTAAGCAGAAACAGGGCCTCCTGCGAGCTAATCAGCCGGGCGTTTCGCAGAACGCCCAAGGCCCGTTGAATCTTATCGTCAACCGCATTTTTTTGCTTGGCCAACAACTCGGCCCTGGCCAGCTTTTCGTACTCAATAATCTTGGGCACGATGGAATCCGAAAATTCATTGACAATGTCGGATTCCGAGACGCCGAGAGTGATTTGGTTGGAAAGCTGGAAGAAGTCTCCCACCGCTTCGGTCCCTTCGCCGAAAAGACCCCTCACTGCCAGATTTGTGTCCCGGGCGGCGTTGAAGAATTTTTCTGTCTGGCCGGTCATTTTCAGGGCCGGCAGATGCAGCATCACCGAGACCCGGATGCCGGTGCCCAGATTTGTCGGGCAGGCGGTGAGGTAGCCGTATTCGGGGCTGAATGCGTATTCAACCTTCTGCTCAATCATGTCGTCGATACTGTTAATCTTTTCCCAGCATTTTTTCAGTTGTAACCCTGCCTTGAAGACCTGAATGCGCAGATGGTCTTCCTCATTTATCATGGCGGTGAATGATTCAGTGCCTGCAATGACAACACCTCTTGGCCCCTTCCCGCGGGCGTGCTGTCTGCTGATGAGGTGCCTTTCGACGAGTAAATCCTGCTCTAACGAGGAGGCATCGGCCATGTTCACGAAGAAAACGTCTTCGCCAATATCCAGCGAGAGAATGGCTTCTTTCAACTTTTCCAGGATTTCAGTCTTTCGTCCAGCGCTAAGGCAGGGAAGGAACTCAAATCCGGCCAGGTTGCGGGCGAGCCGGACGCGCGAGGATATGACGATATCGGCGCCCGGGCCGGTGCCGTCAAACCATTTACTGATATGGTCGCTTAAATCATTCGGTCTCATTGCAGTCGGTTTATCTCGTCTCTTAGTTTTGCTGCTGTTTCATAATCTTCGGCTTTGACCGCGGCGTCGAGCCGCTTTCGCAGATCCAGCATGTCGATTTGCTTTTTGGAATCATCGGGCACTCTGGAAGGGATTTTGCCGCAATGTGTGGTTTTGCCGGCTTGGGACTTTGCGATGATGGGACGCAGCGCCTTGTCAAAAACTTCATAGTCACCGGGACAGCCGAGCAAAAGCTCTTTACGGAAGCGTTTCAGGGTCATTTGACAGTGAGGACATTCGGCATCGTCAACCATCAGGTCCTCCGAGCCGCCGGATGCGGAGTGGTGCTGCGCCTGGACGGCCAGCAGCGTACTTAGCAGCTCATTCAGAGGAATCTGGTTTTTGACCGCCAGGCCCTGCTGCTGGGCGCAAGCCTCGCACAGATGCATCTCATGGCGCTGACCGTCATTGATCTCGGTCAGGTGAATAGTAGCGGTATTTGTTTTACAAGCCTGACACTGCATATCTTATCGACCCTTCTCAATTCATTATACCATATTGTCCTTAGAATATCGACCATTAATTCGGCCAACTGCAGCAAAAAGCTGCAAAGCTGCACACTATCCGGCATATTTTGCCATGCAGTTCGTTGCCTCACAGACCTCGACATATTGCAGCTTTACGTGAGCCGGCAGCAACGGTTCGACTCTGTCGTAAATATATTTCGCTACGTTCTCGGCTGAGGCATTAATATCTCCGAAGCAGGCAAGGTCCTCTAACCGGGCCCCATCGAGAGGGCTGATTACTTCCTTTATCTTAGCCTCTAACCAGTGAAAGTCAATAACCAGGCCGGTTTCGTCGAGGTCTTCAGCGGCTACGGCTGAGCGTACGACCCAGTTGTGCTCGTGCAGCGCCTCCTTCTCGCCCCTCGGCAGGGTCAGTTGATGGCGTGCTGTAAAACTCGTCTGGACTGTAACGATAAACAAATTGTCGCTCCGAAAACGAACCGAAAGGACGCGGCTACTTATTCCCACCCATTTCTTTTAGCCGTTCTCTGAGCCGTTTATAAACAGGAACGGGTATAAGTTTCGAGACATCTCCGCCTAACAAGGCAACCTGGCGCACCATTGTCGAACTTACAAATCCGAACTCCTCACTGGTCATCACAAAAACGGTCTCGATTCCCGCGACCGAGCGGTTGGTCATGGCAAGCTGGAATTCATACTGCACATCGGTAAGATTTCTAAGGCCCCGCAGCATAACGTCGGCCTTTTTTTGCGCGGCAAACTTCACCGTCAGGCAGGTATAGCTTTCCACTGAAACCCGCGGCATATCGGCGACAAGTTCTCTTATCATCTCGACGCGTTCTGCGAGCGTAAAAAACTCTTCTTTGACGGGGCTTTGGCCCACGGCAATGATCAGCTCATCAAAAAGCTTATTGCCTCTGCCAATCACATCGAGATGGCCGTTTGTAATCGGGTCGAACGAACCCGGAAAAATTGCCCTTACGGATTGATGTTGCATCGGCCCACCCATTAAGCGTCCGGTTAACTGTCTAACGATTCCAATATCATATCTTCAAGGTCCTTGGCGGAGTGTTCTGTGCCAAGCTGTTTCATAAAATACTTAGCAGCGCTGAATCGCTGGCTGGCAAGCTTGCGGACCGATTCAAAGCGAAAACCCTCTTTCAGGCGCGCCTGCCAGTAGCGATAATCGACTTTCCTTTGCCAGCTTTCCAGCACGTCGGAGGCACCTTTGCCGTGGACCACATACCTGCGGAACTCATTGAACAGGCCCACAGCACCCATATCATCGAGATTGCGTGCATCCGAGAGGATGTTTGCCTCGGTCATATCGGTGAACCTGTTGCCCGATTCGATGATTGTCCTGTTTATCTTGTCGATTTTCGGCCCGGCAAGGGCACCGCTGAGTTTGTCGGAGACTATTTGAGCGGAAAAATCCAGCAAATCTCCAAGAGTAACATCAGCTAATACCATTCTGGCGGCCTTGTCTTCAGGGTCGGCATAGCTGGCAAAGCCGGCGTCGGAAAAATACGTAGCGGCGGTGAGGCAAAAACGGTCGATTGGCAAATCCGCCTTGCTCAGTTCCAGCAATCTGCAGATGTGCTCGACATTGCGAACCAGCCTTTGTGCACGGTCCCACAGCCAGTTGTCCTTTGTGCCGGCCAGAGTCGGCACCGTCAGTGCCTGCTGGGCGATTTCTCTGATAACATCTATTTCTGACATAATTGCTCCATTTTTTGTATGTGCATCTGTTTATCGCAGACCAAAAGCCTTTAGTCAAGCTTTTTTGTGAAACGCCCCTCGGGCCCAAATCCGCGGTCTAACTTTAGCGCTGAGACTCTTGGCCCGATATTATTTGGGCTGGGAGACAAAGAGCCGCCTTGGCGCCCCCAGGGCAAATGTTTGGTATATTTTAATTGGCTGTTTATGGAAATTCGACTAAACTTTTCAATTAACGGTGTGCAGATGGCCGATACCTTTGGTATAATTCGGGTGTGGCTGGCACGTGGGGTTCCAGCCTGTTCACGGAAAGCGAGTAAATGACAAATCGCGCAAGAGTATCGAGAGTCCTGATTTGCCTTGTGGCTGCGATGACCATTGGCGCGACGGTCCTGATGGCCCTTGATAACCAATCTCCCTCCGGAGGGGCGTTCAGCCTTGCAAGTTACACCAATTTGAATCCAATCGCACAAGTCGCATTGACCATTACGCCCGCCGATCCTGAGAACTGGAACCGCATTGAGATATGCGACAGCCGAAAGACCGCCGGCAACATTGAGCAATTGGCCGAATCCGCGGGTCTTAGCAGCAGCAATAACGTTAATTATCACTTCGTTATCTGCAACGGCGCCGGCGGAAGCGACGGCCAGATTCAACCGAGCGAAAAATGGCGATGGCAAAGGCCGTGCCTGCCAGGTGGAAACTGGTACGGCTCAGGCCAGACAATCCGAATCTGCACGATAGCCGATGGCTCCAAAACCGCCCCAACCGACTGCCAGGTAAAGCGCACCGCTGCTCTGGCCGAAGCCCTGGCAAGAAAATTTAACATCTCCAGCCAACAGATCTTCTACCCCGCCGACTGGCAACTATAAACCCACCACGATATCAACAAACAAAGAGGTCGGTATGACCTTGCATCCCTTTGCGTTCTCCGCGGCAAATCCAGGAAAGTAGGGTGCGATGAATCGCACCGTTTTCGAAACAGGATTGTGACAGAATCATCCAACGTTTAGCCCCGGCACCCGCGGCCGGGGTCTTGGGCTAAAAACTCAAAATTCAAAACTCACATGTGTCATTGCCAGTGAAAAACCGCGATTTCTTAGGTGTCAGCCATAAGTGTATATACTCCTCGAAAAAAAGTGGATTAATCTCAAGAAAAAGCTTGACACATAACATTCGCTGATATATTGTATCAGTCAGAGTTGTTACTCAGAAGGGAGATGCAGAGGAGTTTATCGGAGAGGATAGTGGCTCTTTGCAGGAGGAAAACCTTAGCATGGGGATTGGGGTGGTGGAAGAATCCCTATCTTTTGCTTTACCTGATTTTGATGAAGAGCGCTGCTTCTGCGCGCAGACCATAAAACAGAAAAAAAACCAAATTACCAGTTACCGTTTACCAGTTACCAGTTACCAATAACCAATTACAAAAAGTAAAGGAGAAAGAAGATGAAGAAGTTAATGATGTTTATCATCTTATTAGCGATTGGGGCACCGGCTGCGGGCTTAGTACACCCTGATGATGCGCCGGACTGGGCCGGTTGTGAAAACAGCGGAGCGATATGGTGGGAATTTGAGCAAGACGGCTGTGTGCCGACAAGTAATGAGATTGATCCGGCTTACGGTTACAATCCCCCACTGGTAGATCCCACATTTGGTACCCGTTATGAAGACGGCGGTCCTCAGTGGACATGGGCCGATGGAATACATGCCGTTGATTTCGAGGATGCCTTCAATCAACCTGTACCCGAAAGAGGCGGCAAGCAATACTTGAGACAGTATTTGCAGGTTGTCCATACAATGGTATCGGCCCCCGATCCATCCCTCATCGGTCTTGCATTGGAAATCTGGAATATGCAAGACTGGACTGGTTGCCCTCAGGAATACATAACCCTACCCGGTGATGGATATCTGGGCGGGTATGAATTTCCGGAACCGACTTCTATAGTGGATCTCGGTGGCGGCTGGTTTAAGAGCATCTGGGTAACCGAATTTTCCACGGATGGCAGCGTCGGTGAGTATAGTTTTACTGATCTGTATGAGGCCACTCATACGAGCTGTATGTTTGGTATGGATGTTCCCACGACAGGTTTACAGCTCGAAGAGGTAAAAATTGACCTCATCTGGCATAATGGCGAACCGACTTGCGAGCCGAGTTGTGTTAATCAGGGAGGGCAGATGATTTTCAGTAAGGAGGGTGATATCTGGGTCATGGACCCAGATGGGAGCAATGTGGTAAATATCACGAATACGCCCGACTTATCGGAGTCTGGGGCAAGATGGGCGCCTGATGGGACAAAGATCGTGTTCGGTGCTTCTGCTCCAGGGGAGAAGAGAGACATTTACGTGGTGAACGCGGATGGTTCCGGGATGGTCAACCTTATGAATACACCGGATGTTCATGAAGAGCGACCAAGTTGGTCGCCATGCGGGTCGAAGATTGCGTACGCAAGTAATACAGGATCTGAATACGCTATTTACGTGATGGATAGCGACGGCACAAACCGAATACCATTAACTTCCGGCCCCGGAGATGCATACCCTGATTGGTCACCGGATGGGACGAAGATCGTTTTTGTCAGAGCGATGACGTGGGGGCAGCCGATAAGTCATTACCAGATTTTTGTTATGAACTCGGACGGAACGGACGTGCAGCGTTTGACCGACAATAATGCCGACGACTACATTCCAGTATGGTCTCCGGATGGTAGCAAAATCGCCTTCATCAGCACACGTGGTGGTAATGCCTGGCGGGAACAGATTTATGTGATGAATGCAGATGGTTCCGACCAGACCAACATCACCAACAGTTCGTGGCGTCACAGTGGTCCTCGCTGGTCTCCCGATGGCAGCCGTCTTGTCTTTCAACGAAGTCCGTACAATACGTGGGTTTCTGATATCTGGGTCATGGATGCAGATGGAGGCAACCCTGTACAACTGACCAATACGCCTGGGATACCTGAGGGGGGTCCAGACTGGTCGTGTGTATCCCAAATGGTTTCGGTTGCTGTCGATATAAAGCCCGGTAGCTGTCCGAATCCTTTGAATGTTGAGAGTAAGGGGATGCTGCCTGTGGCCATATTGGGCTCGGAAGACTTTGATGTAACAGACATTGACATAGCCCCGACTCGGTTGGCTGGTGTCCCGCCGATACGCAGCAGCCTTGAAGATGTAGCTGGGCCAGTGGTTGGAGACCCCGTTGCGTACTGGAGTTTTGATGATGTTGGTGATCCAGGTCATGATGATTCAGGTAATGGCCATAATGGAACGGTTCATGAAGCAACGTCAACAGATGGAGTTTGCGGTAATGCTTTAGATTTTAATGGCAGTAGTTATGTTGACGTTGCTAATGCTGCTGGATTGAATCCAACAGATGCTATCACAATCACAGCATGGTTTAAAGCTGATGCTTTTGCTCTGGGTACTTATTCCTGGCCGCCGATTGTGGCGAAATATGACACCGGACTTGGAGGGGGGTATGATTTGGCAATACAAAAAGTCTTTGAGGGCACTCCACGAATTGGAGCAAGTGTTTTTACTGAGGGAGGACCGATTACTCTTCAGGACTCCCCTCCTGCAGAACCTATTTCAGAGGGCATCTGGTACTTTACCGCTATGACGTATGATGGTTCCACTCTTACCTTATATACAGGTAAAAAGGGCGAAACTTCGCTAATTATCCTATCAATGAGCGGCCCTGGCAGCCTTGTTACCTCTCCTAGCCATCTGAATATTGGCCGAAGCCCGTATAATACCAGCAGATATTTTGACGGAGTTATTGACGAAGTACGGATTTATGACAGGGCTCTTTCCGCAAGTGAAATTGCAGCCCTTATCGAGCAGATGTGTGACGGCAAGGAGTGTCCCTGCACGACGGCTGGAGGTGATGGGTTTACCGACCTGACGCTCAAGTTTAAGACGCGTGATATTGTCGCAGCACTTGTAGCAGCAGAGGTTGACCTGAGCAGCGGTGAAGAGTTGACAGTGCCTCTTACAGGAGCGCTATCCGATGGCACGCTGATAGAGGGAGCGGATTGTATGGTTGTCGTTGGGCAGGTGCCGAGGTCGATACACGTCAAGAGATCGGACGTCAACAAAGATGGTATCGTTGACATTTTGGACATGGCCATCGTGTCGAAACACTGGCTGGAATCGAGCGTTGAACAGTATTAGTCAGCTGGCGCAATAAGGATTTGACTGGCTACTAAGGGCTGTGGGCGATTTTGCCTGCGGCCCCTTTCTGATTTTAGATTGTACAGTTTTTATTGTATATTGAGTCGAGATTTTTTATCCGCCATTATCCCTGTTTGTTTACAGATCGAACGGTGAGATGCATTCGCCTAATTTGTCTTTGGCGGCATTTAGACGCTCTCGCTGCCGGTTGAATACATCGAAAACTATCTGCGGCGTATCGGGTACCTTGGCCTTATAGATTTCCTCGACCCGGTCGAGTTTGGCCAACAAATTGCCCGTACGAACAGCGAACTGTTCGATGTAGTTTTCCTTGGTGTAGTCGGTGCCCAGCTCGCGTTTGAAAAGATCGGCTAAGTCCTCGTATTTTGGAATCAGGCCGGTCGGCGTCTCTATTGCCTCGACATCACCGTGGACGCGTAATTCCGCCCACAGTACCCAGACCTTCTTATCCAACATGCCATTCAGGTATCGGCCATCCTTGCCCTTGAGGAAGTAGTTCACAGAGAATATCAGTGGTGGCTTTGCAATACCTCCTGCGAAATCGAGATTGTTCTGGATGTATCGGCCTAAGGGCAGCGAGACAAAATCCATGTTGCTCATGATATTAAATGTCCGCACGCCCTCTTTGCCCAAAGTTGCCGCTGTCGTCTCGGATTCTAACATCGCGCCCTTTGCGATGATACCCTCGGTCCAGTCGAAGGCCTGTTCAACGGGTACGAGCGTGTCACTGTCGCGGCCGCCATAAACCATGGCGCCCACCGGCACGCCCTCGGGGTCGTTAAGGCCCTCGTCGCAGTTGGACAGTTCCGATATGCGAAGAGTATAACGGGCGTTCTTGTGCGAGGGCGTTATCTCATTGCCCTTATCATCGGTCTTGCCCTTGTGCCATTTGCCCGAGTAGTTCGTCCCCTCGGTGGGCAGCTCCTGGCCCATTCCGAGCCAGTGTGGTTTGCTGTCATCGGTAACCAGGACATTGCCGAAGATCACTTCGCCCGGCTGAGTGAGGGCTTCATAGATGACCGGGTCGTCGGTGAGGTTGACATCGCGAATGATACCGAATATCCCACTTTCGACATTGACACAGCGGATTTCGCCGGCCTTTTTCCGCAGGTAGGCGATATCATCCCCGACAATGGTTTGGCCTTGCAGCATCGATGTAGATGTTTTGCCGCAAGCCGATGGGAACGCACCCGTAAAGTACGTTACCCTGCCGGCGGGACCGTGGACACCCATAACGAACATGTGCTCGGCGAGCCAGCCTTCCCTTGATGACTTGTTGATAGCCAAACGCAGCGCCAGCTTCTTGAGGCCGATGGTGTTCCCGCCGTACTGGGTATTGACAGAGTAAACAATGTTCTCGTCGAGATCGATATATACGCGACGCTTATCAACGTTCTTACTGACACAATTTTCCAGCTCACCCTCAGTATGGAGGAATCTGAAGAAGTCGGGCGAATCGCCAATGCTTTTGAACTGCTCGTATCCCGGCCGATAGAGAAGGCACTCGCTGTGGGCAACAAAGGGTGAATCGGTTATCTGCACGCACGGAATCGAAAACTCCGAATTAGTCGGGCCTAAACAAAAGAAGCAAACCAGCATCTGCCGACCAGCCATCGAGTCTTTCAGAAACGACCGGACTTCCTCGGTGCCCGCCTTTTTGTCGGTCGAATTGAGGCTGGCACCAAGGTCTGTGCCTGCAGCCAGCAGATATTTTGTATTGGCCTTATCGCGGGCCTGGTCATAATAGCCGTCGAAATGATACGTGTGGCCCTTTATTGCAAGCGGCGTTTCCTCACCATTTTCCACCGACCGCTCGCGGATATACGCCAAATCCTCGTCAGAGTCGGTGCAGACAAAAACAGATTCCGGCTGAGCTAATTCGATAGCCTCGGCGACAAATGCATGCATTTTCGGGTTTTTGAGCGCAAAAAGCTTGGCTAAATTAGATTCGTCAAGCCTGGCGCGCAGCAAATCATTAACATTATCAGACATTTCGTATCCTTCTTAGTTAAAAGTGTTTGGATTAGATTCCGGATGAGTTTAACCGACTTGCCGCGAAAGTCAAACAATTTTTGTATACAGATATATGTATATATGCATTTACCTGTACTCCTGCTCGGATGCTCTCACACATTCTCAACCGGCGACAGGCCCATCTTCTCCGTCAGTCTGTCGAATTCATCGAGGGAATAGAAATCTATGATGATCCTGCCGCGGTGGCCCCTTTTGCGTGCGCTGATGGTAACCTTTGTTCCGAGTAGGTCCTGTAGCCTCTTTTCAAGATCGATTATGTGTGGAGGAGTTTCAGCCCTCATAGTCTTTGCGTCTGCCGAACCTGCAAGGGCCCTTCGTACTAAGCGTTCAACCTCTCGCACACTCAAACGCCCTGCTAAGGCACGATTGGCGAGCTTCCTGCGCAAATCCTCTGTCGGCAAGGCCAGGATGGCACGGGCATGGCCCATATTAAGCCTGCCATCAGTCAACATGCGTTTTATCTCTTCCGGAAGGTCGAGCAGCCTGATGTAGTTTGCGATTACAGAGCGGTCCTCGCCAAGCCGCACCGCTGCCTCTGTTTGTGTAAGCGAGAAGGAGCTAAGGAAGTTCTTGTAAGCTGCAGCCCTTTCTATCGGGTTCAGATCGGTGCGGTGGATATTCTCTACTAAGGCAAGCTCGAGCATTTCGGCATCTTCAGCCTGTCGGACGAGGGCGGGCAATTCATCTAATCCGGCTAACTTTGCAGCCATGACTCTGCGCTGCCCGGCGATAACTTCATAGCCGGTGCCGGCCTCTCTGACGAGGATTGGCTGGATGACACCGCTGGTGCGGATTGAATCGGTAAGGTCGCGCAGGTCTTCATCCTTGTAGCTTGTCCTGGGCTGGTACGGGTTGGGCTTAACCGAATTTAGAGAGATTTGCCTCATAGAACTCTGTAAGTCCTTATCCGGCGGGAAGTTATGAGAGGTCCCAGCCTCTGGGGAGGGGTTTATTTGGCTGGCAAGCTTAGTTATCGGACCAACTAAAGCTTCAAGGCCTCTGCCTAAATGGCGACGTTTTCGACCTGTTTTGTCCACCATAATGTGCTCCTTCACAAAGTTTTCAGAATCCAAATAGAATTAGCATTACCTGGCTGCTCTAAAATATACTTCATCCTTTCTAAACCGAGTGCTGTAACTTTGCAAGGGAAAAATGTCTTAGCTAAAAAAAATGTTTCACGTGAAACACTGTATTAGCCACAGTCGCCGTCGCCATCCTCCTTCGCACGAGGCTACGGCGGGACAGGGGCTTCCGTCTTCGCTAAAGCTACTACGGACAAGATGGCGGACCAAGGAGGTCACAGAGAACAGAGAGATTCTTAGCCACTGATTTCGCCGATTCCTACTTCGCACGAGGCTACGAAGGACAAGTAACACTGATAATATTTTACCGCTGAGGTCGCTAAGAGCGCTGAGAAAAGAGTTTTTTAGACACTGATTTTTATTTTGGTTTCACCTGCGCGGTTTTGCAAAACCGCTGATCAATCAAAATCGCCGGCTGCTTGTTATGCGAGCATAAACGCGGCCTGCAACTTCGACTGTCGGCTGACGGACCCTTTCGGCTGCGCTCCCTTCGATAAACTCAGGGCAAGCAGGGCAGGCCAGCCGGGGTGAAGCCCACAGGCCAAGGCAGATGACAGAGGGCATCACTATTCACTAATCCCGATTCACTCAATACACATCGCGAACCAAGATTGTTCCACGTGAAACAGGCCTTGCCTAAAGCATGTATGGTCCTTAAGGGAGCGTTGCTCAAACCCTAAGCACTAAATTCGAAACCCTAAACAAGCACCAATAACAAAGTTTCAAATGATCAAAATATTTCTAACTGCGTTAGAACAGGGTTTTTGATTTTGAACATTAGTATTTTGAATTTGTTTCGTATTTCGATATTCGGATTTCGCATTTGGGCAACAAGCCCCTAAGGGGGAAAGGCTTGCTTGCTTATTTTATGTTATATATATATCATATTTTAATCATTTAGATAATGACATTGGAAATTTGAAAAATACTTGTATTAACGCGAATCCACCAACTAACTACGCCGGCCCCGCTTGCCGCGTCGACCTGTAGCGTCATAGCTCGGACATTAAAGACGTAAGTTTTGACGAAGACGGGTCAGCCCACCACCAAACAAGCCTATTGGCGGATATGTCACCTAAGAATTAGAAAATGCCGCGCAATGAACACCGTTTTTTGTTTTTTTAGAAAAATTTATTGAAAATATGTATCTACTGGGAATTATATGATAAAATAACATCTTGCAGAAGCTGGCTATAATTAGCGAATACGAAGGCGAAAGAACAGGGAGCGTATAGGCATGAGAGCAACTCCAATGGTTCATTATATTTGGGCTGGGACCACCGTACGTTTTCTCCAAGATGCTAAAGCAGGCGTAGAGATCTTTGCAAAAGGTTACATTATTGATAATATAGATAACTTCTTTAAGCATCTTGAAGCGATAGGTTTGCCCGTTACGGAGAGGGCCTCATACAAACTAAGAGACTTTAAGGAACAGCTGATATCTAACCCGGAAAAGGATAGACTTGACGGAAAAAACGCGACCGAACTACAGCAAATCATGGAAGAGATCCGGCACACTTTTGATGCTGAGTCGTACGGCGTGACGGCTTATACTGTTACAGATAAACGTTTTAAAGCAAATATATTAAGCGAGGACATTGGGAAATTATTCCGGCCTGGTGCGTATACTAAATGTCCCGAAATAGGGCAATATGACCTTCAGGAGGCAGGCCTTTGTATTTTATACGAGAGGCCAACCGCCGCCGCTTTTCATATACTCAGAGCAACAGAAGCATTGCTGAGGGAATACTATAAATACTATATTCGCCCCTACAAAGACGGCCTTACCTGGGGCGGGATGGAGGCAGCGCTAAAACAAAAGACGAGAGGCAGAAAACCACACCCACCCACACTACAGAACCTAACTATCCTTCGCAATAATTTCAGAAATCCCACCGATCACCCAGACATGGTCTACGATATACACGAGGTGCAAGATTTGCTTGGTTTGGTGATTGATGTCATTAACCGGATGACCTCGGAGATTAAAACGAAGGTGGCCAAGAAGAAAGCCAAGAAGAAGAAAAAATAATGTAACTACAGCAAGAAGAACTTGAAAAGAAATAAAGCAATATGCCAAAAATTCTATTGGATTTTTTCAGGTGGGGTTGGATTTTAGGTGCAACTGGTGCCACAGTTAAATGGTTATCGGGATTCCACTGGGTTCTCGGGGTGATTTTAGCTCTCCCTGTATTTATAATTATGATGAATCTAATTGGATTTTTAACCTTGCCTCTTTATGTGTATGTGTCTACACCAGAAGCGATTGCTGCTCGTAAAATGCTCGAAGAGTTAGAGAATGAGAATGAAAAGGGGGGTGAAAAATGAGAAAGTTTTTGCAGAATATCTGCACTGGCGTCATTTATTTATATATCCTTACGATTGCTTTATTCTTTGCTCCTTATTACAATTGGAACTATGCAAAGACACACGGCTTCGTAAAATGGATTTGTTTTGGTGAAGTGGTGGCAAGTGCTAAAGCCGTTGTATGGCCTTATTATGTATTTCTTTCTACTCCTGTTGTTCGTTACGAGTCACCTGATGAAAGCCATTTCCGTAATTCAAAAACGGCTTATGAAGAAGCAATAATAGTTGTAAATAACGTTGGTGGTATTTCTAACTTAACAACAGACCTAAAGGTAAATTTTGCAGAACTTTTAAGGCTTTCGATTGACGAAGCAAATCAGATACAACCGTCGTACCTACAAGAGACACACCCTGATTATCTCCGTATGTATGAAGAAAAATATAAGCATGGAATAAGTCTTATGCTGCAAGGAAGCGAAACTGACAATATGCCATTAATTTTAAGAGGAGCATTTGAATGTAACGAATTTGCAGATTGGGTTCATGAACACAAAAGTGATTTTTCGTTTCAACCATAAACTATAGACAGGGGGGTGAATTAGAGGAAAGACAATGAGGAGTTTTAGTGAACGAATTATGAAATGGATTGTCAAGATTGGAGCATTGGGTGGAATAGCACGTAGTCAGTATATCAAATTTAAGAGTATTCAGAAAGAAGACCCCAATTTAACCGAAAGTGAAATCTGCCAAATTCTATTTACAAGCCGATTCAGTTCAATAAAACTTAGAAGAAAAGAGCGGGAACGATTTGAACGCTACTTAGAAAGTAACGATGTACCAACAAATCTACGGGATGTTTGCCAAGCGATAGCAGATATTGAGCTTGATATACATTCATCTGGAACTAAACATGCTATACTTGCAGTTGAGGTGCTTTATGAGGAATTAGATCGTAAAGGCTATCGTAAAGAAGCAGAAGAAGTGAGATGAAGGAAGCATGAACGAAACAAATAACGACCAAAGCCAAAAGCCAAGAACATCAAAACTGGCAATAGCATCGATTACTTTTCTTGTAGCGTTATTTATATTCATCCTCTGGTTGCTGATATTGGCAATATTGATAACCCCATGGAATTGGTTAGAAAATCTAAACTGGCCTCATTGGCTTTGGGCACCTGTTTTACTTGTGTTATTTGGCAGTCCACTTACGGCATTAATTCTTGGCGTTGCGGCTTTAATAAAAATCAAATTGAGCGGGGGTCACCTGGCTGGCAAAAAAAGGGCGGCTGCGTCAATAATTATATCAGCGGTAATACTGATAGCGCTTAGTTGGGTTTTTGTTGTAGTTAGTAAATTGGGGAGCAAGCTGGTTTGTGGAAGCAAAGTCAAAGGGCTTGGAACTGCAATAATGGCTTATGTATATGACCACGACCAACGGTTTCCGACAAGCAACTGGTGCGATTTGCTTATTGGGCATGCAGATGTCGATCCAAAAACATTTCGCTGTACGGAATCTGATGCAATTGAAGGTGAGTCCACTTATGCCTTGAATAAGAATGTTATCGGCATGAAGCCATCTGAGATTCCGGGTGATGTAGTTTTGATGTTCGAGACCAGCCTCGGCAGAACCGATGAAGGTAGGACGGGGCAAGTGAAATCTCGAGGATATTTTCAATTCTTCGCAGGCCCTGAACCACCTGAAATGTACTCTCAGGAACAGAAAAAAGAAGGTAACCGGAAAATCTATATAGATCGCTGGAACCAGGTAGGCGGGCCGGAGGATATAACGACAGAGTACCATAAAGATATCGGCTGCAATGTTTTGTTTGCTGATGGGTATGCAAGATTTGTAATAAAAGAGGGCTTCGACACACTCCGCTGGGAGCCGTGAGAAAAAGGATTTTTATATAATCCATTCTACACCACAAAATAACCGCTCAAAGAGCGAGTGATCAGTGAATAGGGATTAGTGAATAGTTGGTTGAGCCGCTTACTACTTCGCTCTTCGAGCTTCCATCTTCGCTATTCTACTTCGCCAAGGCTACGAAGAAACCAGCTACGACGGACAAGACGAAGCACAAGTCGCGGGCTATTTCACTGGATCCCCGCTTTCGCGGGGATGACCCCGGCCACAGGTGCCGGGGCTAAACGGGACTTCGTTTCGTTCTGCAGTATAGCGAAGAAAAGCATGTTGATTCACTCTTAAATATCTGGATGCTGCGTGTCCAGATAACACCAAACGCGCTTGCACTATCTTGCTATTGGGCAAAAAAATAAAAAAATTTATCTCACTGTGGAATAAGCACTTAGCGATTTTTGTCAACAGAAAAATCGACGATTTTCGCACCAAACGCGCAAGTTTGTGCAAAGGGTGGGGGGCGCATGTTTTTTTTGTTGAAGATTTGAGATTGTAGAAAATGGAGGAAAAAGAATGTCGAATATCGAACACCCCTTCGACTACGCTCAGGATAAACTCCCGTCCAATGAAGAAGTGGATCGAAGACAGACCCTACTTCGCTCTTCGAGCTACGAAGGGCAAGGTTGTGAGGATTGTGAACATTCGGTGCCGGCTGGTGGGTCGATAGTTGCGACACTCATCTGTCGGCACAAGGCTGATGCAGACCTGCCATGGCAGGTGGTCGAACCGAACGGGGCGTGTATTAATTTTGAAAGGTCTTGCGAATTAGTCCCTGTCGATATTGAATCGGCATTGGCCGAGGGGGCAAAGCTGATACCCCTAACGCAGGATAAATTCGCCATCGTCGATGCCGAAGACTACGGGCGGCTCTCTCAACACAAATGGCATGTTTTGAAACGCGCCAGAACTGAATATGCCGGGGGGTATAGAAACGGGAAATATAACAAAATGCACCGTGTGCTGTTAAACGCTCCGGCTGGGCTGGTCGTTGACCACAGGGACGGTAACGGGTTGAACAATCGAAAGAGCAATCTGCGACTATGCACTCATCAGGAGAATATCTACAACCAGCGGCCCCGCCTGGGCGCAAAATCGAGATTCAGAGGCGTTTGCTGGCATAAAGCAAAAAATAAATATATTGCCTTAATACAAAAAGAAGGAAAAAGATATTCTTTAGGCCTCTTCCACGACGAGATCGAGGCAGCGGTAGTCTATGACATCAAGGCGATGGAGTTATTCGGAGAATTCGCCTACTACAACTTCCCGGAGCTGATGGAAAGGTACAAAATGGTGAATCCCGGCGCGCCGGGACTTCGCTACACTCAGTAGCGTGATGCGTCGTGCGTATTGCATATCGCAACAAGATCGTTTCACTCTTAAAGGCTTGTTGCACAAACCCTAAGCACTAAATCCTAAATCCTAAATAAGCACTAATAACAAAAATTAAAATGTTCAAAACGCTTCTAACTTCGTCAGAACAGGGTTTTTGATTTTGAACATTAGTATTTTGAATTTGTTTCGTATTTCGAGCTTAGGATTTAGGATTTCCCTACGCTCACAGTATCTAGCGTATAGCGTATAACGTTAAATCAGCGTATAGCGTGGAGCGTGCAGCGTGATTACGGTTCGATGTGGACGAGTTTTTCGATGCCGTATGTTTGGGCGATGTTAATATCGGCGAATTGCAGCTGGGTGCGTGAGATGACTACGGTAGGGTAGTCCTGTTCGAACTCGATTATATCGTACTTCGATTCGGGATTGAGTCTTTGGGCTTCGAGAATATCGGCGAGGCGAATTATTTCTTTGCCGTTGAACTTGCTCACCACCATTCGGCCCACTCCGTGGTAGCCGAGGTTTATATTGGCGGGTAAGACATAGCTGAGCGTTACGATATCGCGGCGCTCGTCGGTCGGTGCAAACGCAAGGTCGCGATAGTAATGATACAAGTGCGGCGGAACCTTGCCACCCCAGTCGTCCCCCCATTGCTGCAGGTAGTCGCGCGTGAGCCTTTGAAAGACAAAGCCGGCCGTTACGATGTACCCGGGCTGTTTCGAATACTCGTAATAGGGCACTAACATTTCGGATGCCTTGAAATTACGCGCCTTCGTTTTTAGCTGCTGCTTTTTGCCGTCCCGCCAGATATCGAAGGTTACGTCATCTGCGACACTGCGAGCGGTAATAAGATGCTGATAAGATATCCGGTCGAACTGGGCGTGTTCGAATCGGCCGTATGCGTTCAGGATTTGGCCGTCGATAGCCAATATGACGTCATCGGGCTTGAGTACGTCGCTGCCGGTGCCGAGATTATAGACCTTTGGAACGTAAACTCCCTCCTTCATATCCTCGGGCATCTTGAGCCAGCCGCGCATCGCCGGATCTATGAGCGTCCTTGTTACAAAGCCGACGGTACCGAAGCCGGCGTATTGGCCCTGGCGTGCGTCCGCGAGAAAATGGTTTATCGTCAGCGCAGGGATGAGCCTTACCGACTTGGTGTCAATATTGGCCCAGCTGGCAATGCCAATCGGTTTTTCGCCCATACAGTACAATCTTGCCCCCGCGGCGGTGTTGGAGGTGTTTGCAACGACGAAGTTCAGAAATCTCGCGTAGGAGGTATTTGACTGGTACACGTTGGCCTTATCAAGATAGCCGCGTCCGGTGGTCAGATGTCCTGCTGCCGAGAGCCAGTACGATTGTAACCGGGCGCCTTTTTCGTAGTCGTCAAAAAAGGTGAGCGGCTCAAACGGCTCGCCTGCTGCGTCTTTGTCGAGCCCAAGAAGACACAGGTTGCTCTCGTAGTCGATCACTTTCACCTCGGCTGGTATGAACTCATTTTGCCCGTGTCGGCGGACCTTTATCAGCGCTGCGTCACTTGCGTTCCGGGCGGTAGTTAGCACCTCGTACGGCCCGACAGCACATCCGAAGCCGGCCTTTTGAGCGATGTCGGCACTTTTCCACGGCTGCATCTGGTTGTAAACATAGGCCGAGATATTCAGGTACACGAGCGACTTTTTAAGCTCTTCGCTGATATCGGTATTACCATCTTCGGCACCTGCCCGCGGGCCCGCCGAAATGATAATCCCCAGGACAACCACACAATAAAATGCTGATTTGACACTCATGGTTTTGCCTCCAGATTTGATTCGGCAGGTATCTGGTATTTGGTCATTATGCCCGGATGGTGCTCATTCGCCTTTACGCTGTCGAGGATTAACGGTGCCGTTGCGCCCATAAACCTTATTATGCAAAACCCGTCGCGGCTTTGCGCAAAAGCGTCTCGCAGGTCGCCCAGGCTGTGGATATCGATGCCGTTGACGGTTTCGACGACCTTGCTTCTGAAGCCGCCACTATACGAATTGACCTCGTCCGGAAGAATTTCCGAGAGCACCACGTATTCAGCGCGCTCCCGGTCGGTGTTGAGCTGGTCCGAATCACTGAACAGATATCTCAGGTAATAGGGCATGTCGGCTATCCAGGTGCGTCCCCATGTCTCGAGAAAGTTGCGGCTGACCGGCACAAAGGTAAGCCCTGCGTAGACCTCATATCGCGGCGGCTCGTCGTATTGTCGCCAGTATGCCAGGACGGGCTTATTAAGGGCAACTGCGGCCGTTGTATTTTTCAGCTCGCCGTCGCGATAGAACACAATCTCGGCGTTTTCGCCGATTTGTTTGCGCTCGATCGACTCGGACATGTGCAGCCTCAGACCGTGTATCTGTATCATGCCGTCATTATCAATATCAAAACCGTCAATTCGTGTTATCACGTCGCCGGCCTGCAGAACGGACTCCACGGAGCTGTTCATCAGCGTACTGAGGATAATAATTCCTTCTTTGCCTGACGGAACTTTCAGGTAATCGGCATAGCTTGTGCTGTGCAGGCCCGGAAAGAATGAAAAGCCGACAGAGCCGAAGCCGTCGTAGCGACCGTCTTCGATGTCGGTCAGGAAGTGCTGGATCACGGTGGTCGGAATCAGATAGCCGATGTTTTCAGCCTCTCTTAAGCCCTGAAATGCCACGCCGACGACCTTGCCATCCTGCAATACGGGGCCTCCACTATTGCCCGGATTGATGGCTGCGTCGGTCTGGACCACGAGGTGGGAATCGGCCCGGGTATGAGCGTAAACATCCATCTGTATTCGACTTACGACACCCTCCGTAACCGATATGCGCCTGCCCCCCAACGGAAATCCGTAGGTTTGAACGGTTGTATTTACCTTTGGGATGGGGCCGAATTCGAGGGGGACCATATCGTCAAAAAAAGTTTCATCGGCCACAGTGAGTATCGCCAAGTCGCAATCGTGGCCGATGTACGCCACCTCGGCTGGGTACCGCTTGGCCAGATATTCCTTCCTTATCTCGACATACTTGTTGTTGCTGGCGTTGTGGGCATTGGTAAGGATCCTGCGCCCGGAGATAACAAATCCGGAGCCGATCCCCTGGGCCATATCACCCTGCTTCCACGGTGTGACGTAATCAAACTCCTGCTGCACGCTGCGAATCATCACCACTGACCTGTTGAGGGTTCGTTGCCCGGTCTGGGCGAAGGCAGTTGTGTCCTGTCCGAGCCCGCTGAGCAGCAGGGCTGCGGCTGTTACAAATGCTACAATCTTTGGAGACCTCATGTCGATATACTCCGAAAACATCTGTTTTCACACTGAAAAGCACCATTACATGCGCCATCCTCCTTCGCACGAGGCTTCGGAGGACAGGGGCTACGAAGGACCAGCAAACTCATAAACAAATATACATTCATCAGGGTACAAACGAAAGAATATTTCTGGCCCGCCGGACCCTTTCATAACCGTACAGGTCAATTCCTCTGGGCCAGCCGTTAGGCGCATATCTGTTCTTACGGGAAAATTTGGCTGGCTAAAAGGGCTATTTACAGTTACAATCAACCAAATGCCTGTCTTAGGGGTGTAATTTAATGATAAGAAACAATCGCAAATTGAACGAGTTTTATCGGAAACTACTCGAGCAGGAAAACATCTCTCACAAACAAGCTCTTTCTATATATGAAGCCCTGCACGCTGAAGCCGTGTCATTGGGGGTTATCAGTTCCGAAAATATCATGGAGGGCCTGGAAGTCGATCTGAGAATTGCCAGAGCCATAAATGGGCTAAGTCGATGATAGAAGAATTAATACAAAAGATAGCTCAGCGTTTGGACGAAGATAAGATTCCTTATATGATTATCGGGGGTCAGGCGGTCCTTCTGTACGGAAGTCCGCGGCTGACACGAGACATCGATATAACTTTGGGAATAGACACGGACAAGTTGGAGCCGATTGAG
>SDBT01004834.1_pt1 | contig 22784 bp, 21 predicted proteins | sample 2277101 | NCBI WGS metagenome assembly SDBT01 (sample SAMN10404973, study PRJNA504765) | marine sediment metagenome | isolation source: marine sediment core GS10_PC15, 103 cmbsf | place: Arctic Ocean: Southern Knipovich Ridge | collected 2010 | reverse complement strand
TCAGATTTTTCAGACGCCTATAGATGCGATTGAAACGTCAAGAGGGTGCCCATTTAGATGCACTTTCTGTAATATCCATCTTTTTTATCGAGGAATGTATAGAACAAAAAGCCCAGAACGGGTAATTCAAGAGATAAAAATTAGTTTAAGTGATAAGAAGCGCAAAAATATAATGATTGTGGATGATAATTTCACTGCAAATATAAAGAGAGTAGAGGAAATTTGCGATCTGATAATCAAAGAAGGGATCAAAGTAGATTTAACTTGCCAAAGTAGAATTGATGTTATAAAAAAGAATCCTGATGTTATTAAGAAAATGGCGAAAGCAGGATTTTGGTGTTTTTTCCTTGGAATTGAATCTTTCAGTCAAAAATCTCTGGATGGTATTGATAAAGAAGTTCAATATAAAGATATCCTTGAAGCAGTAAGAATACTTCACGATAATGACATAGTAATAATTGGAAGTATGTTGGTAGGATCAAACTTAGATGAGGAAGAGGAGGACGTAGAGCTATCGATAAAATTTGTTAATAAGTTAGGAATAGATTTTCCGTTATACTCTATAATGACACCTTTACCGGGAACGAAATTCAGAGATATTTTAATTGAAAATGATTATTTATTAACTCATAATTGGAGTGAATACAATTTTACAACTGCAGTAAATCGATTAAATAAATTATCCAAGGAAAAATTAGAGCAACTTTTATCTAAAGCATATTATTACGGATATTTTAAAAGAGGTTGGAAAGATACTTTTATGAGATTATATAGGAAAAAAGGAATATCCTTATTTTTTCATTCAAAGAAATTAAAAGCCATTAAAGATCTTATAGATTTCTTTGGAAGTATTAGAAAAATGAAAAATGAAATAGAATCAACCTCACCAACAATAAAATTTAATTGAAATTCCAGATTTTAAGTAGCACATACATGATAAAAATTCTTAAGGTACAGTCGGTGCGAATGTTAAAAATCCCAGATTTGAGAGATTTTATTCTTTACATCTTAAAAAGCTCTTATTAGCGCATTAATAAATTATAAGAATACCATTGATATTTCTCAAGAATTTAAGTAATTTAGTGATTTAATTGATAATTTCTATTAAGCAGTTGCACAAGCCCTCTTATTATACACCTAATTTCACTAAACAAGACATTGCCGATATTAGTGAAATTACAAAAGAGACAGCAACTAGGTTTGGATTATAAATTGTAATTTAAAATTTTAATTTAGTCTCAACAAAACAATGTAACTTCTATTATCAAATTACAATGAAAATTGAGTGTTAAGGTAAAAAACTAAATTATTTATCGTTCAATAACTGTTTTAATACAATAAACTCGACATTTTTAGATTTAGATTCATTGATAAAATTACTAATTCTCTCGGTAAATGAGTTTCCCGTATTTACTCTACGATCTGGTCTAAAAATCATATTTTTAAATATATTCAATAAATTTGATTGATTGAATATTATTTTATTCATATTTACTGCTTCCCAAGGATGAAAATACAATATAACAACATCTTTTTCAAATATCCTCTTTCGTAGATAATAATAACTCATCGGTAATCTAAAAAAAATACTAAAATTTGACGGAGGAAACTCTTGAATTTGATGATTATTTAATTGATATTGGTATAAATCTTTATATGATTTAATAGAAGAATCATATTTAAATCCTAAATTATTTAATACTTTAAATAAGAACTTTGGTGGTTTTAAATACGGTGCTCTAAAACCAAGTATTTCAATGTTATGACATATGTTCTCTATAATCTTCTTATTCTCTGAAATACTATTTTGACATTTTTTAAAATTTAATTGAGTTAAACGTTCATGATTTAAACCGTGACACGCAATTTCATGGCCTTTACGCTCAATTATTCTTATATATTCTGGTAGATGCTCAGCAACATTTCCTGTACAGAAAAAAGTCCCTTTAATATGAAATTTATCTAAAATTTTTAATATTTTCAACAACCCTACTCTAATCCCATGATACGTGTCTAAAAAATTAGGATTATCTCTTTCAATATCAAAAGTAAGAGCGATTTTCATTACTAATTTCGTCACTAATTTCATTTTTATTAAAGTTTATTACAAGAATGATAATAGATAATCGTGTAATTATGGATTTTAAGAACTTATTAGAAAATTTAAAATAATAACTATCTTAATTATCAATATATTCAAATTTACAAATATAAGAAATGCTTTTAAATGAGTTCTAACAAATTTTACGATGATTTAGGAGCAACTATTAAAGAAACTGCAGCAGATTGCGACTTATATGGCAATCTTTGTGATGAAGCTGAATTTGATTTAAATGCAACTCTGAATGATTCAAATCTAGGTGAAATTCCATATGTTTCTTGGAATCTATTTAAACAGTCAAATGACAAGTTCAAAGAATTATTGCGTGGGGACACTTTAGAAAAATTAGACTATTGGATGGAATCCTCATCAACTTGTGGGGATCCAAGTATAGTCGGACGGCTTGATGATGATATTCAAGTTTTAAAATCTAACTATGATAATGTCTTTAATTCTTATTCAATCAAAGATCAAGTAAATAATCTGATTTTATTTGCGCCCAATATAAGATTTATTAATAAAATTAGGCACAAGTTTTACGGGAAGAATGCCTATCTTTTATACAAGAGTATTGTTGATATATGGGAAGGAAAACATATTAATTATTTATTACAGTTCTTTTTTGGAAAAACAATGTTGAAAATGATTACTACATTTAAACTCCGAGCAGTAATAGGAATTAATGGGAAGTTGTTGGAGGCTGAACTAAATAGAATTGATAAAAAAAAAATTCCCACAATTATTGCTAATTCTCCACTGTGGATGCATAAAGTGCTAAATGATTACTATCAAAAGAGGAATAAAACCTTTGATATGAGTGAAAACATTCGTATTATTACCGGTGGAGGCGGTTGGGATGGAATAAAGGGGCGTATTAAGTTAGGTCACGAAGTAGATAAGACAGAATTCATCGAACAAATGTGTAATATGTTCAACATCACTACAGATAAATTTTGTGATAACTTTGCAGCAACTGAAAGTCCTTTGGCATGCGGGGGACATTGGTCAAAACGATATAATGATTTTATACTTCATATTAATAATGACCAAGGAAGGCTAGTAGTACGTGATGTTAATACATTAGAACCCATAAAAAAAACGGGAGAGCCTGGTGTACTAGAGTTAATAACTCCCTACGGAGTGAATAGTTATGCTGGTGTTGCTGTTTTATTAGATGATCTAGTTCAAGTAGAAAATTGGGAAAAATGTCCAGAATGTGGTCGCGAAGGTGCTATTTTCAGGATTGTAGGGCGATTAACTCCGTCAATAGGAAAAGGTTGCAGTTCCTTATTCAGTTTAGATGCCTACAAACTATGAAATTATAAATCTGATCTATAAGGAAAGAAAAAGAAATGAAATAAAATAGGGGTGAAAATATATGTATTTTAAAACCGAAGATGGTACTATTTTACATGGTCGTATGGCGGGTTGTGGACGAGATTTAATAATATGGTCACCTGGAGCAGGAGGCAATACTGTCAGTGCAGAAAAATGGTTGGAACCACTAGAGGATCAATATGGGTACTCTACTTTTTCCTATGATTTAAGAGGTCATGGGAAAAGTAAAGGTCTAATTTTTGATTTTAAAAATCAAATACTTGATATTCAATATGCAATTAACGCGGGCATAAAAAAAATGAAAGAGAGAGGAAAGGGGCCTGATCGGGTAATCTTAATTGGCCACAGCTTAGGAGCAGTTGCATCTCTAACACTTGGTATCCAAGATCCCAGAATTAATACGGTTTTTGGTATTTCAACATTGTATTCGATTGAGGATTTCATGGAAGTAGAGTCTAACGAGGAGAAGAACTTAACTTTAGCTAAAATTGGTAAAAACATTCTAAAAACTATGAAGTCTTCTCTCAGTTCACCTTGGTGGTTTAAACAGTTTATTAATTTTGTATCTAAAGGAAATACACTTCTCATGCCTAAGTATTATCTTACAGATGAATTAATAAAAAAAGTTTACCTCATCCACGGAAGTAATGATGAATACTTACCTTTCGAGAAAACTAGCAAAAAAATTATAGAAAAATATAATCTTAGTGAAGAGAAATATATTCTAATAAAAAATGGACATAGTCTTGAGAATAAAATAGAAATCGTTTTAGAATGGATTCATAACAAACTATAAACATAAAATTTCAAAATCCTTGGTGGACATATAAATCTTCTAATTTTCGAATATATCTTTTAAATTAGTTGATGTTCTTTGCTAATTTACTATACTCATCTTTCATTGTAAAATATTGGTTAATACGTTTAAAACTTCGTTTAATCTTCAAATTTCTTCCACTTGTCAAGACTGAAATCAAATTAAGAGTTCTAATTTTCCCTCTTTTTTCTTTTCTGATTAGATATATTAAAGAATCTGAGAAAACTTTATCGGCACCTAACAAATTTGGAGGTTCTTTAAATCCCCCTATTTTATCAAATATTTCTTTTCTAACAATAGTATTACATCCACAAAGTTCTGGATATCCAAACAAGGTTTTAAAAAAATACCATGGATATATAAATATGTTATGAAAAAAATAACTTGTTATGGTAAAAGTAAGGGAACCCAATTTAAGAACTAAAGCTTTCCCATCATAATATTTAAATCTTGCACTGCATGCTAAAAGATTTTTGTTTTTCTTAAAAATTCTATTAACTTTATGTAAAAAATATGGTCCTATTAATGTATCTGCATCTAAAAAAAGAATTAATTCTCCTGATGTTTTTGAAGCACCATAATTTAATTGAAAAACTCTGCTTCTTTGAGGAGATTTATATACCTCTGCATAACTTTTAGACACAGAAATAGTTTTATCGGAACTTTGACCATCAACTACTATAATTTCATAAGAAAAATTGCATACTTGGTTTTTAATAGCCCTCAATGTTTCTTCAATATAAGACTCCTCGTTATATGCGGGGATAACTATTGAGATTCTAGGCTTGTATTTCTTATTAATTGATTCCATTCTAATAATTTAAAGACTGATTATCTAGGTTTTATATCTTTTATTTAAATGTAGAAAATAACTTTAATATTAAAAGATGATTTTTTATTAATCTATAAAAGTTCTAAATTCAAAATAATAAAATAATTGTTAAAATGAAAAAAAGATTTATAATATTATCTATTTTATTTGTCATAAATTCCTTGTTCATCCTTTTATTCATAATATCTCGAATCTTTTATTCAAATCCTTATTTAGATGCAATTTATAACTTTTTGATTTATTGGTTAGAATTAATTTTCTATAAATTCAGCATATTTATTTATGGTGGGATTTTTGTAGCTTTTGTTGTTTTACTTTTTTTATTCATCTTAGGATACAATTTAGCTAAAACTAGACAATTAACAGGTTCAATAATGTACGTTTCAAGTTTTCTAGGTTTTGTAGTAATTATTTTAATAGGCCTTCTTTATGCTTATATTGGTATACTATTTAATCAGGATTTAACTCTTAATTCAAGGTTAATGTTTTTTTTTCTATTTTTACCTCTGGTTTTCGCATTCGGTTTAGTCCTATTTCTTGTAAACATAGATTTTTATATTTTTCTAAAGGATTTGCTTCACGCTAGAAAGATATGGAAGCATAATCGACCTGAATTTGAAATAAAAGTTAAGGGAAAAATAACCTATATAAATATCGAAACAGATAAATTTATTTTTACCCCCATCCCATTATTGATTATAGCGCAGCATCTTCGGAGTAAAGGATTTTCTATTTCATGGTTTGTTAAAGGAGCTTTTAATCACTTATTATCTTTAATTATTACGTATTTAATTGGATGGCCTCGCGCTAGAATTGTAATGTTTCGATTTCTGGGAATGAAAATTGGAAAAAACTGCCATATTTCCTCAAGAGCAGTTCCTGATCCGCTTTTGCCCGAGTTAATTGAATTTGAGGATGGTAGTGGATGTGGGATTGGTGTCCAATTATTAACTCATAATGTAATGAATATTAAACATGCAAGTTTCAGTTATGGTCCTATTAAAATATGTGAAAATGCCAGAATTGGGGCATTTTCAGTCATATTACCTGGAGTTACAATTGGAAAGGGCTCAATAATTGGAGCAGGATCAGTTGTTTCCGATGATATTCCCCCCTATTCTATTGCATATGGTTCTCCTGCTAAAGTTGTACGCCAATTTACAGAATCTGAAAAAATGGAGATAAATAAAAAATATTAGGGTATTTCTTGGTTTGATTATAAAAAGTAATCTTAATTAATTAAAAACACACCCCTATAGAGTTGAAAATATTTGGTTTTAAAATAAGATTTAAATATTTAACTAATTAGTTAGTACAATAGCATTCTTAATTATTTATTAACATAAACTTAGGAATAAATATAAGTTGATTAAATGAACGAAAAATTAAAGAATTGGATAGTTTTTATTTTTCAGCTTTCATTTTTTACTCCATTAACATTAATTATTATTTTGTTCCAAATAATCCGCTAGTGCAACAAGGCCCACTGGCAACTTAATAAAAGCGCTTCTCAGTTCAAGATAATCCTTAGCAAAGATCCTTGGAGGATGGAGAAATAAAACATCAATCGATTTCAAAATATTACCTTTTAGCTATTTAGTAGATAAAGCGGTTATTTCTTCTTCTTGTTTAGAAAAAAGCATTGGTGTTTTCTCCCAACTCATTTCTTTAGGAAGACTAAATTGGCGTAAAAACATATAAAGATGGAGAAATCCACTAATTGGAAAATAAAATAGAAGACTGTAATGCCCATCACAATATTTTCGTATTGCATTAAAGATATAGCCAAATTGAAAGAATAAACAACAAAGAGTCCAAAATAATAAATAATATTCCCCAATTAAATAATAAAATATAGCAAATCCAATTATGAAAGGTATCCATGTGTCCATGTTTCCCATAAATGTCATTGTCATATTTCTTGAAATAATAATAGGTTTTCCTTTCTTGTTTTCACCTTCCATTTCCATTAATTGTGGCATATCATAAACATATCCAGCAAGCCACCGTGTACGTTGTTTTCTAAGAATCTCCATATTTTGTGGTACATACTCGTATACTCTTGCTTTAGGTGAAAAATATATTTTTACTCCATCCAAATTTAACTGCACTGAGAGATAGAGATCCTCTGTCATTGAATCTTCGTTAAAACCACCATATTTCCGGAGATATTTCGTACTCACAGCGAAATTTCGTCCATATGAATATGCTGATGCCCCTAATCTATTCCTTGTTTCGAAAAGTAATCCGCCACCTGAAACTAATGCATAATCGAGGAAAATTCCCTTAGTTAATTTATTGGTTTTCCAATTTTCAACTAAAACGGGACCGATAACAGCGTTGATTTTATTGTTTTGAAATGGAGCTATTAAATTTGTTAATGCATCTGGTTCTAATATACAACCGGAATCATAAAGTACTATAATATCATTTTTTACATATTTTAAACCATAATTCAGGGCTGGAGGCTTACCTTGTTTAGGAAGATCGTCTGATAAGACTTCAAAATGCATCGTTCCGTGATCTCTTGCGAAAGAATTGCAAAATTCTGTTGTATTATCGGTTGATCCACTTGTAATAATAATTAATTGGATATTTTCTTTAGGATAACTTGATTTAACTATGGAATTTAAGGTTCTTTCTAATAATATTTTTTCATTTTTAGAAGCAATTAATATGCTAATATCAGTATAATATGGTGTTTTGGTTCGGTAACCCCTACCGAATGATGCGAGAAAATGAATTCCATAATAAATCACGATTCCCATTAAAAAGAGAAGACCTATTAACGGAAATATGAACCACCAATACGTTAAGGGATTAATAATGAAATTATCAATAGATAATTTTACGTTTGATGAAAGTGAAGGTGGAAAATATAAATGCATCAGTATAAAAAAAATTACCAATATCGAGCCATATAATAAAACTTTAGAAATTTTCATTTTTTTAACCGACTTTTTAATATTTTTAAATTTGAGGAGCAATTAATAAAAGTAATTGAAATCCTTAATTGGTATTGTCCATTTTTTTTAATTGCTTCCAGCTATATTTTGCTAATTGAATTGATGACATGGTCATTATAGCTAGTAATATAACCTGAAAAACTAACATGCACCATGTAGTTGCAGCATAATGTAAATCAAGCCAAATTACAGTGGTAGAGGGATTAATCAAATCTGTCACTAATATCATGAAACTCGAAACACCATAAATAAGAAACGCTGATGTTAATATTAAAACTCTCGTTACTCTTTCACCGGCGTATGGTTTGGTATCATGGAGTCCTAAAGCTTCATGTTTTGCTCTCATATATTCATAAATAAGAATTAGGAATATATTTGTCCAGATAATCCATGTCAAATCAAGTCCATATTGTGCAATGAATAAAAAATTGCCCGGAATTAAACATACTAACATTAATATATCACTTATCCTGTCAATGCTGTTATCGAACCAAGCACCGCTTTTAGACTTTTTATCTAATAATCTTGCTATTGCTCCATCTATTCCATCTATTATTCCAGTAAACAATACTAAAAAACCAAGACCAAGAAACCAAATGCCATAAAAAGGTTGTTGAGAACGTAAATCAAGTGTATGGCCTTCACCGGCCATTATTACACCGTAAAATATAAGAAATGATAATATTAAATTTATACATGACACTTTATTTGCAGATAAACCCCATTTTGTAAAGAGTTTTCCACCCTTATAAGTAATAGGCATATATAATCCTCCCATGGGATCTTTTTTCATTTTCACTAATTGCTCTTCTAATTTATGACCTTGACCGTGATCGTTAAGCCAATCTCTCATAAATTCTTCGAGACTCATAAATGAATGCTTAGACTTTTTCTTTGAGAATCCGCTAATGAATATAATAATTAGGAGTCCTACTAACACTAATGGGAATATCAGACTAAATACCATTTCTATCATTTAATTCACCGATAATTATTTATCTATTTCATAATGATAATAGGATTTTGTTTAAAAAATATATAAATATTGTGCAAAAAAAGGATTTTAACCCAATTTAATTAGATCGTATTGTATAATAAAAATTTATATATCCTAAACTATACTTTAATTAACATTCACCAAAATAACATATCTGATACCCATTTTGAAAAGTTACGATATAATTTTTATCCATCCCCCTAGGCAGTTAAATCCTAATAATGGTAAAAAATTTAAAATTAATCGATGTTCCTATATTTTCATTCCAATGGGTGTCTTTGCCATTGCAGATTTTCTTGAGAAAAATGGTTTTGGAGTAAAAATTATAAATTATCCTTTAGAGCAGTATGTAAATCCTCATTGGACATTAGAACGTTATCTCAAAAATGTTGAATTTTCTGTATGCGGGATAGATTTGCATTGGCTCCATAATGCTTATGGTGCTATTGAAATTGCTAAAATAGTAAAAAAAGTAAATCCTAATGCTAAAATAGTACTTGGAGGGTATAGTGCTACATATTATCATGAGCAGATATTAAAATATTATAAAGAAATTGACGGTATAATTAGAGGAGATGCTGAGATTCCTCTTTTAACATACATGAAAAAGAGGCAATCCATGGATTCTCTAAATTCTGTTCCCAATTTAACTTACCGTAATTCTTCTAAGCACATTAAAACTAATTCTCTTTCTTACTGTGCAAAAACTTTGGATGATTTAAATTTTACAAATGTCTCAATTCTAGAACATGCAAAAGAATATTTTGAGTATAGCAGAAAAATAATGGGAATCTCTTTTAACCTATCAATTGGCAGAGGATGTCCATTCAATTGTCCCTTTTGTGGAGGCGGTCAGAGAGCTCAAAGATTATTAGCAGGACGTAATCATGTTATACTTAGACGGGCAGATAAAGTAGTAGAAGATATAAGCACTATTTGTGATAAATTTAAGATTCCAAGCATATTTTTTGGTCACGGCACCTATAATGCTAGTTTGAAATACTGGAAACACCTATTTGGATTAATCAGAAAAGAAAATCTTGATATTGGGGGAGATTTAGAGATTTGGCGTTTACCCTTTCCTAAAGAAATGTGGCGAATTTTTTATAAGACTTTTCCTCGTAAAAACTCTTCAATCAGCATCTCTCCTCGAACCTTATCCTCCAAGGTTCATCAAAAAATAGCTAAATTATGTGACCCTACATTTAATTTTCCTATAGACCAAATTAACGGATTGATAAAAAATGCGAATTTATTCAAAAGAACGTTAAGAATTTGGCTAACAGTTGGCTATCCCTTCCAATCTCGTTTAGATATTCTTAAGGATTTTAATTTTGGTATGAAATGTCTACTAAAGTATGGAACATCAAATTCTAAACCAATCACAATGATGAGTGAACCATATCATATATTCCCCGGTTCACCCGCCCATGAACATCCTGAATCCTTTGGTATAAAATTAAAATATAATTCTTTATTACTTCTTGTAGAAGCATTTAAACGCGCTAAAATGTCTCATTTCTATAATCTAATAAATTATGAGAAGAAACACTTTTCTTCAAATTCGATTGGTTATCTAAATAAGTTATTATTCCTTGGCACAGCTCCGTTGTTTCTCACTACCGGATAAAATTTACATAAACTAATAGAAAATTAATCAGATAAATAAAACTAATAGTGACAATTATGTTAAAAAGGAATCATACATCAAATTAAATTTATTAAAAATGAATGAGTATATTTAGTATATAGCATATGACGAGCCATAAAAAATTTAATGAACTAAGAGTAATCCCACTTATTATCTTTCTTACTTCAAGTTTTCTTATTATTTTTACTTGCATACTCTTAAGTGATATACCATTTATATCTTCTATTCTAAAGGATTATTTACTTTCTGGTAACTCATTCTTTTTCCCAACACTACCCACTATCAATATACTTTGGTTTCTGCCTAAAAAGTTTCAGATCTTTCCGATAACTATTGGCCAGTGTATCGATCTTATTATAATCCTTAACCTTACTTGTTATGTTGAATCATTAATTTATCATTATATTAAATGGACCATCTTAAATAGAGCCTCTGAAGGATTCTTTTGTTATTTTCTTAGCTATAATAATAGAAATTCAGAGATGTATGAAGAGGCTGGATTACTTCAGGACTTGAGTTCAGATAATTTTCGTGATTATATAGGAAGTCCCTCAGTTAATTATAAATTGGATTGGAAAAATGATCCCATTTATACCCTTGGAGGAAAAAAGAAGTATAGAAGTTGCCCAGATCATAAAGAATATTCTTCTGGACCATCTAAACTCGCTTTAATTATTTATTTTAACTATCATTTTGTTTTTTGTTATCATTTTGTATTCGATTATTTTTGGACCATTCGGTTAAAAATTCGCTATTCCTCTCCTGATATTAATAATTTAACTGATTTTGTGGAATATAAAGGAGGGAAAGCCATATTAAAATTTGATTTAACGGTTTATTTTAAAATATATGTAAGAGAGAAATATGAAAGTAATTTACTTTTAAAAAGGAGTATTTGAAAAATGGAATGGAAAAATGAAATTGAAGAACTATATGGAGAAATCACTGATCAAATTCCTGAGGCGTTTCGAGTATCAGTCAAACCAATGCTACGTGAAGCTGCTGAAAAAACAGCAAGACTCAGGAATTCTGGTTTTGTAAGTCGAGACGATTTGTTATCCGCGTTATTCGAGGTAACACCTGAGCCATTTAAGCCAATGGTTATTCAAGATTTGACAAAATTAGGAATTGATACTGATCGATATGTGAAATTATCTGAAGCTAGAAAGGCATATGCCCGAACTTGGGATGATGTTGGTGGCGCTTGGGCCCCGGGAGTCTATCATTTTACGATGTATCTAACAGATCGATGCAACCAGAAATGTATCCACTGTGCAGCAGAATTGATGGGAAAACGTCCAGAATTATCAACAAACCAATGGATTCAAATTCTTGAGAATGTAGAGCAAACATTACGAAAACAGAATCGTAGAGGGTGCTATATTTGGTTTGGTGGAGAACCCACCATTCGAAAGGATCTTAAGGAATTAATAAGCTATGCCGGCGAAAAGGGTTATTATCAAGCTATTTCAACAAATGGAATACTTTTCAATGAGGAATTAGCGAAACTATGTGCCGACGTTAAGATGCATCATGTCTTCATTAGCTATGACAGTGTGTCTTCTGAACGCGCAGCAAAAATAAGAGGGTATCCCAAAGCTAAAGAAGCTGCTGAAAAAGCAATTAAATTAGCATTAGACTATGGACACTTAGTAATTTGCACAGCAACAGTACAAGACGCTAATTTTGATGAACTAGAAGAAATACAGCAGAGATTAGCATCCATGGGGGCTTTACCTTATTTCAGAGCTGTTATCAAACAAAGAACCGCTGAGAAAAACTGGAATGATATTGGATTGAATTTTGAACAATACCGGCAGTTTTATGATTTCAAGTTTAAGCAAGTTGTTGATGCTGTGAGAAATGGAGAAGCAGCATTTTTAAATAAAGTTTACACTTATGATATGGTTCCTTTTATGGAATGTCCGCGCACTATTGAGGAAAAGATTGCGCTAGAATGGGGGGTAGGCTGTCAAGCTTGTCGTTCAGTTTCGGGTATTGATGTTAATGGTGATTTTTTCCCATGTGATTATCCATCTCAATTAACTTTGGGTAATGTTTTAGAGCAGAGTTTTGAAGAAGTTATGGAAACTGATATGTTTAAGGCGATAAGGGATAGAAAAATAAAAGGAAGGTGCTCAACTTGCCATCATCTAGAGATGTGTGGTGGAGGTTGCAGAGTGCATGCTGAAAATGAAACTGGTGATTTTTTGGCGGCTCTTCCTTTTTGTTGGCATGATGATGATCACGAACATGAAAACTGTATTTAAAGGTAAAGACCTATGGAATGGGAAAAAGAGACGCAAATTTTATTTGGCAGAATAGTGGAACAAATGCCACAAGGATTTCGACCTTCTGTAGAACCATTAATAATTGAGGCTGCTGAAAAAAGATGTCTTGAAAGGAATGGAGCTTATATAAATAATGCAGATATTATCATGGGTATATTTGATATTATACCTGAAGCATTTAAATCTATAATGGTTGAAGATTTGACAAAACTAGGAATTGATGTTGATCGTTATATAGAACTTAAAGATATTAAGGACCGACTAAAAGTTTCTTGGCAAAAATTAGAAAGGGGATTTCATCCGGGGAATATTCATTTTGCTATGTATCTGACTGACAAATGTAATCAAAAATGTCTCCATTGTGCTGCAGATGATCAAGTTATAAGGGAAGAACTATCAACAGAAGAATGGTGTCAAATATTGGAGAATGTAGAAACGGGTTTGCGAAAACATGGAAGACATGCTTGTTTCGTATGGTTTGGGGGTGAGCCTACTTTACGGAAGAATATCGGTGAGATCATGAAGTTCTGCAAAGAAAAGGATTATATCCATGCCTTAATAACTAATGGTGTAAGTTTTGACGAAAATTTTGCTAAAATGTGCAAAGAAAACAATATTAGTCATATTTTTGTAAGTTTTGATAGTAGTGATCCAAACAAAAATGATGAACTTCGTGGTTTTCCTAATTCTTTACATTATGCAAAAAAAGCAATAGATCTCTGTTTAAAGTATGGAATTTTTGTTTGCTCCTCAATTACTATCATGAAACAAAATATTGATGAGCTTGAAGAACTCAAAAATTTATCAGAAAAATGGGGTTCACAACCATATTTTAGATGTGTTGTTAAACAAAATCGAGCTGCTCAATTTTGGGGTAAAATCGGCCTTAATACGGAAGAATACAAAAAAATGTATAATTTTAAATATAAACATGCCATTGAGACGATAAGAAACGGTAAAGCAGGCACCTTACCTGCTTATGAGATTTATGATATGGTACCGTTTATGGAACAACCTAGAAACGATAAGGAAATGGCGGCAATCGAATGGGGTGTAGGATGTTTAGCTTGTAGAACGATGATGGGTATTGGTATAGATGGAACAATATACCCCGCGGGTTATCCTACTACATTGACACTTGGAAATGCATTAAAAGATAATTTTGAAGATGTGTTGAATTCACAGCTTTATAAGGATATTCGTGATAGGAAAAAGATTAAAGGAAAATGTGCATCTTGTCATCATCTCAAATATTGTGGTGGGGGTTGTCGTGTGACCGCAGAATATATAACTGGCGACTTTTTTGGCTCATTTCCTTTCTGTTGGCATGAAAATGATCATGAAGAAATTAATGTCTCTCAAAAGAAAGATATGCAATTAATTGAATAATAATAGGGATTATTAAGGAGTAAGAGTGAGAATATTGCGAGTGTTAATAGTTTCGGGGAGTCGGGAGATAGTACATGTAATGGTTCCGCCAATAGGAGAAGCATATTTGGCATCCTACTTAATTAGTCAAGGTCATGAAGTAAAGTTGCTTGACTTAACTTTAAGCAATGATTATAAGCGAGATACTTCAAAAGCAATAAGTGATTTTAATCCACAGGTAATAGGTATTTCAATTCGTAATGTTGATTCAACCACATACCCGGGTAATCTATTCTTTTACTTACCCGTAAAAAATATTATTCAATACATTAAAGAACTAGTAGAGCCAGATATTCCAATAATTTTGGGTGGTGCTGGATTTTCTATCTTTTCTGAGGAAATTTTAAGGGATTTAAATCATGATATAGGTGTTGTTGGAGATGGAGAATATGTGTTTGCTGAGATTTTAAAGAAGGTTAAAAATAACGAAGACCTCACAAAAATTGAAAGGGGTATTTGCTTTTTAGATAGTAAAGGCGAGTATCATCAAAATCCACCTTGGCGTGTTGAAAATTTAGATGATCTTCCAATTCCACTGCGAGAAATGATGGATAATGATGCTTATCTTATAGATCCCTTGAATAAATCAGGTCCAATTTGGGGAAATATTCAAACAAAACGAGGCTGTCCTATGAATTGTATTTATTGCAGCTATAGATATATTGAAGGATCCAGTGTTCGTTATCGATCTCCAAAAAGTATTGCGGAGGAGCTAGATTTAATAGTAAATAATTACGGAATTAAGAATATCTTTATTGTTGATAGCATTTTCAATTTAAATTATGATCATGTAAAGGAAACATGCCAACAGATAATTACTCATAAAGTAGATGTCAATTGGGGAGCAAATTATAGCCCTAGTGAGGAATTCCTCAAAATAATGCCACTTATGAAGGAAAGTGGGGCAGTACATTTCGCAACGGGTATTGAGTCATTATCAGAAGAAATGTTAAAAAATATGAATAAAAATAGATCCCCAGATGAGGCGATCCTTACTTCGAAGAAATGTTTTGATCTCGAAATTGAGCAATTAATCCATATCATTGTTGGAGGTCCGGGGGAAACGCTTGATACAGTGCGAGCTTCTTTAGATCGGTTAGAGACCATAAAGAGCTATAGAGGAAACCTATGGCAAGGAGATGGAGATGTAATCGTTTTTATTGGAATGAGGATTTATCCTCACACTCCTCTACAGCGAATTGCAGAAGAAGAAGGAATTATCACGAAAGGAGAAAGTTTACTGAAACCTAAATTCTATATTTCTCCAAAAATAAAAGATGTAGATCTTTATCAAGTACTAAGGGATTATGGTGAAATGAATCCAAGATGGATGATGCCGGGAATTGGATTTAACAGTCCAGATGGTTTTAATGAGTTAAGTAATTTACAATTTGCAAAATACCAATCATGAAATAAAGATAAAAAAAATAATAGAAATTAAAAAAAAAAAGAAGGAGTTTAAAAAAAAATGGAATGGGAACCGAAGATTAAACAGCTTTATGAAAATATGGTCTTGAGAATTCCGGAAATGGTGAGACCAGTAGTTAAATCTACACTTTTCGAAGCAGCGGAAAAAAAATGTGAGGGTCGAAATGGAAAGAAAGTGGCTGAAATGGACCTCGTAGTTGCTTTATTCGAAGTAACGCCACCAGCTTTTCAACCTATAATGATTCAAGATTTAGACGCTCTGAATGTAGATTATAATTTATACTTGCCTAAAGTGAGTTCAGGTTTCAAGTGTAATACCGATCTTAATCAAATGGTAAAAGATATTTTAAAACTTGGTGAAATCACCGGAGTAAAGTGCGAGGAAAAGAGTATATGGAAAGTGCTAAACACCTATAGCAAATACTTTATAGGTTCTCCTGTATCAATGAGGACAACGACTAAACCAGTTGAAAATAGGGATATTGCAGTAAGATATGTTGAAATGATGATGCCTCATAATCCAGATCCTTATACAACTGCTATTAATGAAGGATTAATCAAAAATGAAGGACATCCAATTCATGAAATGATATTAGAAGCACAAAATACATTTGATATGATGGGATATGGCGTTGATTTGGATGCTAGAAGGGGATTATCAAAAATTTGGCCCTTTATCGTTCCAGGATCAATTAAGCCCCTGTTTTCAATGAAATCAATACCACCTAGTATGAAAAAATATGAAGATTTCTTTTTTAGACATAATTTGACAGCATTCAGTCTATTTGCATTTGATTTTTCACATAAGACAATGAACATTTATTTTATGCTTCAGAAGCCCTCTAAAGCGTCATATGAGAATTGTAAGTCGCTTATAGAAGACTTAGGGTTTAAGTTACCCTCTAGTGAGTTAATTGAAAGATGTCGCGATGCAGCACATCTTAATTTTACATTTAGTTGGGATTCCGATAAGATAGAACGCTTATGTTTTGGTATGGCGTGTAATGATTACAATGATGTTCCAATGCATTTAAATCCATTAATAAGAGAATTTGTAGAAAAAACACCCCTTCAAAGTGAAAAAAATAAGTTTATCTGGGGCTTAACTCTTACAAATAACGGAGCTTACTACAAAATCGAAAATGATTATAATGGTACTATGGTTGATTTTCTATTACTTGGCTGTAAAGCTGGACTTGAATCTTATATGTGATAATTTTTAATAAAAACAATCAAAAATTCAAAAAAAAGGAGGTGAAAACTAAATTGGATACAAAAGAAGAATGGGAAGCATATCTCACAGATTTTATGAATGCATATAACGAGCTGCCTGATATTACACAATTATTACAACCAATTGCACCATTAATTTTCCAATATATAATAACAGATAGACCAGAGATGAATTATTGGCAGTTTATCGATAAAGACAAAATGAAATGGGGAATGGGTGAATATTCTGGACCTGAGGCTCCAAAAATCATCCATAAAACTGATTTTGCCACAATTAAACAGGTTAATTCGGGTGAATCAGATCCAATCCAAGCAACTATGGCAGGAACATATGTTGTTGAAGGTGATGTTGCTAAACTGATGGCATGTGCTCCCTTGTTACCGCTGAATGCCAAGGCCCATGCTATAGCAATTCAAAAATAAAGAACTAAAAATATTTTTTTTTAAAAATTTGATAATAATCAGAAAATAAGAGGTGGTATTTATTCAATTTTATGTTGCAACAAATTGGGACTTTAACCTAATAGATCAATTAGCTAAATATCCTGTAACTGATTTATATGGTGTTGCTGACCATACTATCGTTGGAGGAGGTCGTCCTTCGTTTTTGTTAAAAAACATTTCAGAAGAGAAAATAGCGGAATATATTAGTAAAGTACATAAGAACAAAATGGAATTTTCCTATTTGTTAAATGCACCTTGTATGAACAATATGGAATATGATCCACAATACCATAAGGAACTTCTCAAATATATTCAATGGATAAGTGATATTGGTACTGATAATGTAATTGTAACAATCCCTTTTTTAATTCAACTTATCAAGGAGCAATTTCCTAAACTCAAAATACGAGTTTCTACTATCGCCCACGTCAATAGTGTGAACCGAGCAAAATTTTATGAAATGCTAGGAGCAAGCGAAATAACACCCGATGTAATGATCAATCGAGATTTCAAAACTTTGGAAAATATTCAAAAATCAGTCAAGTGTAAAATTGTCCTCCTTTTAACTGATGGATGTTTATATCAATGTCCATTTAGACATTATCACTATAATACATTAGGACATGCATCTCAGACTCACCAACAATTTGATCGCAATTATATTGATACATGCATTTTGAATTGTAGTACTATTAAATTTTCAGATCCGACAGAAGTGATTAAATCACGATGGATTCGTCCTGAAGATCTATCCCATTATGAGGAGATTGGAATAAATAAATTTAAAATTGCAGGACGTCGAATGTCAACAGAATGGATTGTAAGGTCGGTAAAAGCATTTTCTTCACGTAGTTATGAGGGAAATCTTGTAGATATCATTCAAGGATTCTCTATGTCATTTGGGAATTTAGAACAAAAGGATCCCAATCTTAAATTAAGTGAGACTGTAGGTAAAGAATCGAAATCAAAGTTAATCATTGATAATACTAAATTGAATGGATTTATTGATTTTTTTAAAAAACAAAACTGTATTGCGATGTGTAACGAATGTAATTATTGTGAAGAATGGGCAAAAAAAGCAGTATTTCTAAACCAAGAAGAATCAACGAGGTATGTACAGTCTATCCAAAATTATATTGACGATATTAAAACAAGTAGGGAATTTGGAGTCACCTCAGCTAAAGATAAAGAAAAAAACATAAGTGCCATCAATTGGAATCCTGAAACTGAGAAAATATTTAATGAAATGATAAAATTATCACCCTCTCAATTTCAATCAATGGCCAGAATGGTAATTTCATCGCTTGCAGAAGAAAAAGCAAAAAAAAGGAATTCTATGATAGTTGAGAATCAAGATATTATAGAAGCTTTTATTGAAGGTACTCCAGATCCCTTTCAAGCTGATATGAGAGAAGGACTTGATAAATATGGACTTTTAGATAAATAACCAGTGCTTTATTTTTTTTTTTCTAATTTTATTTTTGAGATATGATTTCATCTTCTTCAATAGATCCAGAGATAGTCCATTCCTTAAAGAATTTGGCTATCGTTTCACATGCTTTTTTAGGTGTACCATCGGGCTTTACTATTCCAAATCCAGTGTCAGTATGATCGTTCCCATTCATGAATGATTTTGGATTAGAATTTTCTTTTAGAAATATCTACCTTTATCCAAATTGTTTTCAAAATCTTCATATTTACCTTCTAAACCTTTCCTATCTTAATCCATTATTGCTTAGAGATTTGTTGTAGTTCTTTAATGGTTAAGGTCGTGCTTTGTAATGTGTAAATCGGGGTTTTTTCTAAACCTTACAATCCATTTCAACATCAAAGATGCGCTAATATTAAGTCCGGATGAGATTGAGGTCATCCAATTTCTAACTCCATTCTTTGGATTTACCAAAGAATATCATGATTTTTATAAGGCTCTTGAATTACAATGGCAACAAATTGAATCACAAAAGAAAGAAATTAAGACTAATTCGAGCTTTAAGATACTTAGGCGATCTTACACTTTATTGGTAGTAGTTTTCATGACTACATTGTTTATGCCTTATATACGGTACACGTCCTATTGGGATTGGAGAACAACTGTATTTGGCATTACATTTCATTTTCCAATAGGATGGGTCGGTATTGCGCTTATTTTACTTTCACTGGGAAAAATATATTACATGAAGACGGCATCATCCTTTAAATTGGGCTAGTGGGGTGGATAATTATTACTCTTAATTACTTGTGGCTGATTTCTCTGTTTTACGATAACGAGTCAAAACTTTATTATGGGTTTTATCTGGGATTATCAATTAGCTCCTTTCGAGTCTCGTATTTAGAATAAGAAAGAAAAATCTCCATTAAAAATATTTCTGGAAGGTTTTTGGATTTAGAAACCAGCAATTTGTTAAATTCTTTAAAAAAACTCATTCGAGCGGGCTGGAACCTGAAAATGGGTATCCTCTCAAAGAGACCCTAAAGGATTTAGATTTAGACTTTGTTACAAAAGATTTATATTAAAATAAAAAATTAAATTTCTTGAAATCAAAAATATAAAATAATAAGAGGTGTGAAATACAAATGTCAAATGTATATTACAAAAAAATAAACTCCGAAACTAATGTTAATGAGATAAAAGAGATGACTAAGGAGCTCTTAAATACAATTATTTCAAAAGAAAACATTACCCTTGAAAAAAAGATTCCTCTCAAGATACATGTTGGGGAAAAAGGAAATGTTACATATATCAAACCTGAGAATTTTGAAGGGATAATTGATTTACTTAAAGAGAAAGACATTGAAACTTGCTTTATTGAAACATGTACGTTGTATGCCGGGCAAAGATATACAAAAGAGCTCCATCTAAAAATTGCTGAAGAGCATGGATTTACTCAGATCCCAATTATAATTGCTGACGGAGAACATGGAGAATCATTTGTAGAAGTTGAAATTAATAAAAAGCATCTTGATACCTGTAAAATTGGTAAGGCTTTTCTCGATTATAACCAGGTATTTGTTCTATCTCATTTTAAAGGACATATGTTAGCAGGGTTTGGTGGTGCAATAAAACAACTTTCAATGGGTCATGCTGCAAGAGGTGGAAAGCTTGCAATGCATATGGGAATTAAACCTAAAATAAAAAATAGAAAATGCAAGAAATGTAAACTATGTGAAACAAGATGTAATGAGAAAGCAATTACTATTGAGAAAGAAGGGAAATCTTTCATTGATCATGAAAAGTGTGTTGGTTGTGGTGCATGTCTTTCAATATGTCCTCATAAAGCAATCTCAATATTGTCGATAAAAAGTATATTAAGGATGCTTGGGATGGGGAATCCTTTTAAAGAAAAAGTGGTTGAAATGGCATATGCGGCCCAAAAAGATAAGAAAAATATTTATTTCAATTTTGCGATGAATATTACGAATAGATGTGATTGTGAGTCAAAGAAGCTGAAAATAATAATGGACGATATTGGAATATTTGTCTCAACCGATCCTGTGGCAATAGATAAGGCTTGTTATGATATAGTTGCAGAAAATGGCAAGAAATTTAGAGGATTCGGTCAATTCGCTTACGCTGAAAAAATTGGTCTTGGTTCAACTGAATATCAATTGATTGAGGTTTAAGATGGAATAAAAATATGACAAAAAGTAGAAATAAAAGGAGGTAAAATTATGAAAATTGCAGTATTTGGCGCCACGGGAGGATTGGGACAACAATTGCTTAATAAGGCGCTGACCAAAGGCCATGAGATTGTTGCTTATGTAAGATCTCCAGAAAAAATACAATTTAAAAATGACAATCATACTCTCCTGGTCTAATTTTCCGTGTAGAGCTCGTTTGTAATTAACTAGAGATAGATTGAAACATACATAAGTTTTATTGGGTGGGAAAATGAAGCCTATTGCAAAAGATGGAAGGGTTTATGATGTCGAAGATGCGCTAACATTAAGCCCAGATGAGATTGAGGTTATCCAATTTCTTACTTAAAAATTTAAGCTGTGCTAAATAATTTTTAAAATTAAGTGAAGATAAAAAAATAGGTTATTATGTTTTAAGGAAAGGACCATTCGGATTTTACTTTGTAAAGGTAGAAGGTGTAAAGAAAGTCGCTATACAAGACTATAGGGTGTATTACGGAGCAGTTATTACTTCTACAAGTACAAGTAGTATTAAGGGAGCTTTTGATAGTGCAAACGTATTAAGATAGTAGTGATTTAAATATCTTAGCAATAAAATATTATTTTTAACAATAAAATATTTTAAAAAAAAAGTAATTTAGTAAACTTGTCTACTCTAAAAAATTAAACTTAAAAAAATTCGATAATGCATATGAATCTTTCAAAAAAGCGGGATATTATAACCTTCGAAGAGCTATGGGACTTATATTGTAATGGTGATATTTCAGCTCTTATTCGCAGAGTATATTCGCAAATAAAGAGTGGTGAAATAAAAGTAGGAAGCATTGTATTTTGGGCAATGTATAAAGAATTCGTCAAGGTTGCAGAGCTACCACGTATACGTTCATCGCACGCAGTAATACAACTATCTAGTGGCGGGACTAGGGAAACTCAAATTTCCTCCTTGTGGAAATGGTGGCGTGATGATGAAAGAGATGAAGAGTTCAATAAAAGAGTCACTGAAAAGATTACTGAGGAGGATAAGGAGGCGATTATAAAAGCATTTGAACATTTTAAGTCTAGAGATTGGTTTGACACGTTAAAGATCGTAGAAGTTACTGGCAGTGGGATAGTGAGGATTCAATTAGAAAATAAATTCGCTAATTCCGATGAAACTCGTAAAATGGCACATTTCGCTATTGAGCATATTGTAAAGCTTACAGTTCCTGTTGTTAAAGCTGTTGTTGTGGAGTTCATTCATAAAGTTAGTTCCTCACATATAGTTGGTAAATAATAATTAAATTTATCGCACATTCTTACATGGATGTTTATTTTAGTAAAAGATTCAATTTCATTTTAGACAACACTTTAAAATTAGAATAAAAATTCCAAATTCTTTTTCCTAACAAATTAGCCTACTCTACACATTTTATTCTTTTTTTATATTCTATTAAATTTTTTGGGTTTTTCCCCTCATTTCAATTTCAAAATTGAGTGGCATAATTAATTTTTTTTAATCTTTTTTTGGGTAATTTTATAAATGGATGAAGAATTATAAAGACTTTCAACGCTCTTCGTTTATAAAATCTTTCTACCCGCTTTTTTTTTATATCTCACCTTTTTTAGCTTGAGATATAATGCGT